>Ga0209480_10000371_pt1 | contig 38285 bp, 25 predicted proteins | sample JI61114C2DNA_FD_187501 | JGI IMG/M metagenome (GOLD analysis project Ga0209480, IMG submission 187501) | Wastewater effluent complex algal communities from Wisconsin, to seasonally profile nutrient transformation and Carbon sequestration -... | ecosystem: Engineered > WWTP > Effluent > Algae... | reverse complement strand
GTGCTGATAACCGTGCTGGGCACTGGCTTTGATGTCCTTGCGTACGATACTTCGAAGACGGTACAGGTTAACGTTCGCCATGGCCATGTGCGCGTGCAAGCGAACGATGCCGAGCTGTACCTGCTCGCAGGTGAAGCGGCAGCTTACGATCGCGCCACGCACCGGTTGACGCGCATGGCCTTGCCATCGTCCGTAGTGTGGGGCGATCGCATTGTGAAGTTCCAGGATGCGCCCATGTCCGAAGTAGTGGAACGCTTGGAGTTCATGTACAATGTCCGTATTGACTTCAGTGATCCCACTATTGGTGCATGCCGCCTCACTGCCGACTTCGATAACGAATCGATTGAGCGCATCCTGAACGTGATCGCGGACACCTTCGGGGTTACCGTGGAAAAAGACCTGTCCGGGCAATACACCCTCAACGGCGATGGCTGCTGATCGCTCTTGGCGCTTGGCGTTGCTGGCCTTCATCCTGCCTTGCGCGCTGCATGCACAGTCCATTTTGCAACGCGAAGTTCAAGTCCATGCGGACCATGTGCGACTTTCTGAAGCGTTGGAGTTGGTGGCACGCGACGGGCATTTCAAACTGAGCTACAATGCGGCCTTGGTGAATGGCGACAGTGTTGTTTCCTTGGATACGGACGGCACCGTGAAGCACGCGCTACAACAACTCGTTGGCAAGCGTGTGATCTTGAAAGAAAGCGGCGAGCACATCATTCTGCTCGCAGCGGGCGCGACAAAAGACCCGGTGTTGCTGCGCGGCCAAGTGCTGAACGCCGTTGATGGAAGTTCCGTACAGCAAGCTTCGGTGTATGAGCTGCACGAGAAACATGCAGTGCGCACGGATGCTTCCGGAGGCTTCGCATTGGAGGCATCCGGCAGGCGGGACCCGACACCGCTGCTGTTGGCATGCAAAGGCTACCGCGACACGGTGGTTTACGTAGCACGAAACACGAATCCGACGCGCTACACCTTGCGTCCGGAAGAACGGCTGGAACGTCTGGAGGTGCTATGCATGAACGAACGCTGCGCCACGGTGGATGAACTTGGTCTCACACGTTTGCTCGTTCCAACAGCGCAGATAGACCAGGCAGCTAACCTTGGCTCAGGTGAAACGCGAATTTGGCAGGTGTCCCTCATTCCCTCGGTCAGCACGAATGGCAAAATAGCGGGCGCGGTGGTGAACCACTTCTCGTTCAACGTTTTCGCAGGGTATTCACGCGGCTTGGACGGATTCGAGCTCGGCGGCCTGGCCAACCTCGAGCGCCGCGACGTGAAAGGCGCACAGGTCGCGGGCTTGGCGAATCTCGTGGGACGGGATACGAAAGGAGCTCAGGTCGCAGGCTTGATCAACCACACGCTTCGTTCGTTGGAAGGTGTGCAGGTCGCCGGCTTAGTGAATACGATTTGGGACACGCTCACCGGTGTACAGGTCGCCGGAGCAGTGAACGTGGTGAAGGGCGGCATGCTGGGCTTGCAGGTAGCCGGCCTTGGCAATTTGGCCACGCAAAATTGTGATGGTGCGCAAGTGTCCGGCGCCTTCAATGTGGCGGTAAAGGATGTTCGAAAAATGCAAGTGGCCGGTGCGTTCAACTACGGCCGCAACGTTTCGGGCGCGCAAGTGGCAGGTGCGCTGAACGTGGCACGGGGCGCGGTGGGTGGCGGCCAAATTGCCGGGGCGATGAACGTGGCACGCGAGGTTACAGGTGGCCAAATTGCCGGCGGAATGAACTTCGCGCTGGACACGGTGCGTGGGGGCCAAGTAGCCGCGTTCAACGTTGCGCGCGTGGTGTTGGGCAGCCAAGTCGGCATCGTGAATCTCAGCGACACCATCGCGGGCATGAGCGTCGGCATCTTCAGTTTCGCGCGACTCGGTTACCACCGTTTTGATGTTGAGTACCGGGACGTAATGCCGTTGACGCTCGCATTCCGTACCGGCACACGTGGCTTCTACAACGTTCTCAGTTGGTCACCGCAAGCATTGAACAACGGCAGCCAAGCCTACGGTTATGGGTTCGGATCCGAACCGCGCATCGGTAAACAAGGTTCGTTGAACATCGAATTGACCGCGGAGCAGATCAATGAAGGCAATGACCGGATCCGCGCATTGAATCTCCTGAATCGCTTCACTTTGGCCTACGGTCACACCTTTGGAAAACGCGTAGTGCTTTCCGCAGGTCCAACATTCAACCTGCTTATCAGCTCATGGCGCGATCCCGAGACAAACGCGAACCGAAGCATGCTTCCACCGGACAACTTGATCGTGGACGAAAGCAACGGCCGCGTTGTTCAGAAAGGTTGGTTGGGCTTCCGCGTGGGATTGGGCGTGCGTTTTTAATTCCGATTCGGGTTACAAGATTTTCCGGAGTAGCCGATATTTCCGCACGCATCATGAATTCGCTAATTCCTAATTCCTAATTTCCGACAAGCAACTTCGGCAGTCGGAATTAGGAATCAGCAATCAGCAATTAGAAATTTTCTTTCGATGGAGTAGGGGTATTTGAAGACCTCGCTGTCATAGGGTCAAACGCCACAACCCATGACGCGCTCAAGCTTTCCCATTCTGCTCTTCTTCTTCATTATCAGTTTCTGTAGCACGCGAACATTTGCGCAGCAAGCTGAACCCCTTGCCAACAGCCAAACCGTGCGCGGCACCGTGCTGGACGCTGATTCGCGGCAGCCCGTGATCGGAGCGGCCGTTGCAGTGGTGGGCAGCACGCCGCCGCTTGGTGCCGTCACCGATCTGGATGGCCGCTTTACCATCGTGAATGTGCCCGTGGGCCGCATCGACCTGCGTGTGCGCGCCATCGGTTTTGAGGACGGCATGCTCAACAACATCCTCGTTTCCGCCGGTAAGGAATCGGTGTTGAACATCATGCTCACCGGCTCCATTACGCAGATGGACGCGGTTACCGTAACAGCGAAAAAGGAACGCGGTGAAGTGCGCAACGACATGGCCACGGTGAGCGCGCGGACGATAAGTGTTGAGGAAACTTCGCGCATCGCGGGCAGCATCAACGACCCGGCACGCATGGTGAGCGCATTCCCCGGCGTTGCGGGTGATGCCACCGGCGACAACGCCATTGTAGCGCGTGGCAACTCCCCCACCGGCGTGCTCTGGCGGCTGGAAGGCATCGAGATACCCAACCCGAACCATTTCAGCGAAGAGGGCAACACGGGCGGGCCGATCAACGTGTTGAACAGCGACATGTTGGACAACTCCGAGTTCTACACCGGAGCCTTCGCACCGGAATATGGCAATGCGTTGAGCGCCGTTTTCGACATGCACTTGCGCGACGGCAACGACACCAAACGGGAGTACACCTTGAAGGCGGGCGTGCTCGGCACGGACCTCACCGCGGAAGGGCCCATGCCCGGCGTAAAAGGCGGTTCCTACCTCGCCAACTACCGCTACTCCACGCTCTCGTTGTTGGACAAGGCCGGCATTGTGGACTACGGCGGCGTGCCGAATTACATGGATGCGTCCTTCAAATTGAAACTGCCAACGGGGCATGCCGGCACGTTCACGTTATTCGGTCTTGGCGGCATCAGCCACATCATTCAAGAGGACGAAGGCGTAACCGGTGATACGCTTTTCAACCACGCGGATTTCGGCGCGCGCATGGGTGTGGTGGGCTTGGAGCACACGCGCACGCTCAGCGAGAACAGCTACGTACACAGCAGCATTTCACTCAGCGGGAACAGCAGCTCTACCGTTTACGACGAAGCGCCTGTGCCCGGCGAGGATCTCCTTGTACTGCGCAACCAGGATGATTTGAACCGGTGGACCACGCGCATCGCCAGCACGCTCAACGTAAAGCTTGATGCGAAGAACAAACTGCGCAGTGGGATCATCCTTTCCTTCGACCGCTTCGGCCTTAGCTCCAACACCTGGGACGATGCCGAGCAACGCATGAAAACGGATGTCGATCAGCGTGGCGATGCAGCCACTGTACAGGCGTTCACCAGCTGGAAATGGCGCTGGAACGAGCGATGGAGCATGACAAGCGGCGTACACGTGCTGCACTTCGGCGTAGATGATGCCACCAGTGTGGAACCCCGCATGGGCATACGTTTCCAGCAACGGCGCGACCAAGCGTTCACCTTCGGAGCGGGCTTGCATTCGCGCACCGAAACGTTGATGACCTATTTCGCGGAAGATGAAAATGCCGAGAACGGGACCGTGCAGCCGAACACCGGCCTTGGCCTCACCAAAGCGGCCCATCTGGTGCTCGGATACGAGCGCATGCTCACTGAAGACATCCGTTTCACGGTGGAAGGGTACTACCAGCATTTGTATGATGTGCCGGTGGAAAACGACCCACACAGCGCCTTCAGCTTGTTGAATAAAAACGACTGGTTCACGAACCGAGCCTTGGTGAACGCGGGTCTTGGGAGAAACTTCGGCATTGAGGCCTCACTGGAGAAGTACTTCACGCACGGCTGGCATTTCATGGCCACGGCCAGTTTGAGCGATGCGCGCTACAAGGCACTGGACGGCGTTTGGCGGAATTCGCGCTTCAATATGGGCACCGTGGCCAATGTGCTGGCGGGGAAGGAATGGAATCTCGGTGGGGAAGGGAAGGACCACGTGATGACCACCGGCTTCCGTTATTCGCTCATGGGCGGCCAGTACGCCACGCCGATAGATCTACAGGCCAGCATAGCAGCGGGTGAAGAAGTGAAAAGCAATGATCCGTGGAGCAAGAAAGAACCCACCATCCATAAGTTGGACGTGGTGTTAGCCTATCGCATCGGCCGCCCCAAGGCCAGCCACGAATTCAAGATAGACGTACAGAATGTGCTCAACTCAAAAACCACGGTCTACGAGGATTATGATGATCGCAAGAAAGCCATTGAACCTGTTCCGCAATTGGCGCTTCTGCCGGTGATCCAGTACACGCTGCATTTTTGATCAGCAAAGCGAATAAAGAAAGGGAAAGCCGCAGATTTCGCCGATTTCGCAGATGTTCAGCGCAGCTGAAAATGACAACCGTCGCAGGACGGCATTCATCGGCGTAATCTGCGGCAAAAAAAACCTCAGCGGATCAAAGCGCCTCTATCACCATCGCGCTGGCACCGCCGCCACCGTTGCAGATACCGGCGGCACCGTACTTTTTGCCGTTCTGCTTCAGCGCGTGCAGCAGCGTAACAATGATGCGCGCACCACTGCAACCCAGCGGATGGCCCAACGAAACGGCGCCACCGTGGATGTTCACTTTCGCGGGATCAAGACCGAGCAATTTCGTGTTCGCGATGCCCACGACGGAGAATGCCTCGTTCAACTCCACCAAGTCGATGTCGGACATTTTAAGACCCGCTTTCTTCACCGCCAATGGCACGGCTTTGCTCGGCGTGGTCGTGAACAGTTCCGGGGCTTGTTCAGCATCCGCATAGCCGATGACTTTGGCAAGCGGCTTCAGGCCGAGTGCTTTGGCTTTTTCGGCGCTCATCAGCACCAGTGCGGCTGCGCCATCGTTGATGGTACTGGCATTACCGGCAGTAACGGTGCCTTCCTTGGTGAAGACGGCGCGAAGGGTCTTCAGCTTCTCGAAATTCACGTTCGTGTACTCTTCGTCCTCGCTTACTACGGTGTCGCCTTTGCGGCCTTTAACGGTCACAGGGATCACCTCGTCCTTGAACTTGCCTTCCTTCCACGCGTTGGCGCTGCGGGTATAACTCTCGATGGCGAAGGCATCCTGCTCTTCGCGGCTGATCTTGTTGTCGGTGGCGCAAGCATCGGCGCACACGCCCATGGCTTGTTGGTCGTACACGTTGGTGAGGCCGTCCTTGCCGATGCCGTCAATCAGCTTGCCGTCGCCGAAACGGTAGCCGTAGCGGGCATTCTCCACGTAGTATGGCGTGCGGCTCATGCTTTCCATGCCGCCTGCAACCACCACATCGGCATCGCCCAAGAGGATTTCCTGTGTGGCGATCATGATGGCCTTCATGCCACTGGCGCAGACCTTGTTCACCGTGGTAGCGGGGATGTTGTCCGGCAGTCCGGCGAACTTGGAAGCTTGGCGCGCGGGCGCTTGGCCGAGGTTGGCGGAGAGCACGCAGCCCATGATCACGTCATTCACATCTTCCGGCTTCACGCCAGCTTTTTCCACAGCGGCTTTGATGGCAGCAGCGCCAAGTTCTGTTGCTGGCACGGTAGAAAGACTGCCCCCGAAAGAGCCGATGGGTGTGCGTACTGCGGAAACGATAACGACTTCACGGGCCATGGGAAAGGGATTTTTTGATTTGGGCGGCAAAGGTACGGAGCGTGGAAATGATCGCAATTCGTGGTCTTCCGAAGGAGATCCGGAGCAAGCTAGAGACCATTGGAGGGGATTGTGCGAGGCGCACTTTCCCTTTTGGTGGAGGCTTCAACGCAATCGGTCCGCTTCGCGTCCTTGTTTTGCGTGCCATCCGTCCTGCTTCGAGCGAGCAAGAGACCGTCAGAGGGATTGCGCGAGGCGCGCTATCCTTTTTTGGGGAGGCTTCAATGCAAACGGTCCGCTTCGCGTCCCGGTTTTGCGTACCACACTGCCTACTTCGAGCGAGCAAGAGACCGTCGGAGGGGATTGCGCGAGGCGCGCTATCCCATTTGGGGGAGGCTTCAAAGCAAACGGTCCGCTTCGCGTCCCGGTTTTGCGCACTACACGTCCTACTTCGAGCGAGCAAGAGTTTACCGGAGGGGATTGCGCGAGGCGCGCTATCCCATTTGGGGGAGGCTTCAAAGCAAACGGTCCGCTTCGCGTCCCGGTTTTGCGTACTACACGTCCTACTTCGAGCGAGCTCGGTAGGCCGTGTAGTACGCAAAACGCCCGCTTTCGCGGGCGTTTGCATTGGCGGAGAGGGGGGGATTCGAACCCCCGGTACAGTTTAACCCGTACGGCAGTTTAGCAAACTACTGGTTTAAGCCACTCACCCACCTCTCCAATTGGGGCGGCAAATATAGCCGCCTGTTTTGAATTTTGTGATCCCGGTTGGATTCGAACCAACGACCGCCAGCTTAGAAGGCAGGTGCTCTATCCAGCTGAGCTACGGGACCAATAAGATCGGCGAAAGTAGAAACTTCGCATCCATGGTCAATTTCGGTGGCTCAGCTGGATAGAGCGACGTGCTGTTTTTGCGCTATGCGCGGGCCATCTGAACTACGGAACGACGACCCGGTTTGTACCCATGACTTGAATTTCCGGCCAAGCAGGGGCTTGGAGTTCCCCTGTATTAGGCCACGCAAAAGGGCCACCTTTTTCAAGGTGGCCCTTCGTTTCCGTCGGGGTGGCAGGATTCGAACCTGCGACCCCCTGCTCCCAAAGCAGGTACGCTAACCGGCCTGCGCTACACCCCGAAAACGGGCTGCAAAGAAAGGGAATTCAGCAATGCGCCCGACAAATCCCAAAATTATTACCATAGATGGATAGGCCAGGATACTTTGGACCCGGAACTTCACGTTTTGCAATTTCCACCAAACCAAGCCACCATGGACCAACAGCCGCACGACCCCGCCAATGCCCCGAATTATGCAAACGTGCCGAACGCTCCGCGCCCGGACCGTTGGGGCTGGATGCACCGGTCCATGACGATGCGTGCCATTTTGGTGGCGGTTCTTGTGCTGCTGCTCATGATACCGCTGATGATGGTGCAGGATTTGATCATGGAGCGCGAATACCGCAAGGACGATGCGGTGCGCGAAGTGAGTTCCACGTGGGGCGGCAGCCAGACCATAACAGGTCCGTTGATCACAGTGCCATATCAGGCCACTGTTCGCGTGGACCTGGGTGATGGCAAGACCGAAATGCGGAACGTGACGCAATACGCGCACTTCCTTCCGGAGAAATTGGACGTGACGAGCACGTTGGACCCGGAAAAGCGTCACCGTGGGATCTACGACGTGGTCGTATACAAAGGGCACATGGAGGTCTCCGCATCCTTCCCGGCGATGAACGGGCTGTTGCCCACCACGGCTTCGGCCTTGAAGTGGAATGAAGCATCGCTTTGCTTGGGAATTTCGGACTTGCGCAGCATCAAGCAGCAGGTGTCGGCGAAGTTGGATGGCAAGAACCTCGCCTTTGAGCCGGGCCTTCCTTCTGATGACATCATCGCTTCCGGACTCAGTGTTAACCTGCCGATGGACAGCGCGTCGTTGAGCAAGCCGTTCAACATGACCATCGCGCTGGAACTCAACGGCAGCGGCAGTTTCCGCGTGGTGCCCGTAGGCCGCAACACGTCGGCTTCCGTTCATTCCACATGGCCGGACCCCAGTTTTCAAGGGGCCTTTTTGCCGGACAGCTCCGCGATCGATGCGAGCGGTTTCACAGCGCATTGGACGGTGCTGCATTTGAACAGGCCCTATCCGCAGGAATTTACTGGCAGCCGGAACATGGAGTTGGAGGCAAGCGCATTCGGTGCGGACTTGATACTTCCCGTTGATGAATACCAGAAAAGCACGCGTGCCGCGAAGTATGGCCTGATGCTCATCGTGATGGTCTTCCTCGTGTTCTTCTTCGTTGAAGTGTTGCAGAAGTTGCGGATCCATCCCATCCAATATCTGCTGGTCGGTTTGGCACTTTGCATCTTCTACACGTTGCTCATCGCGTTAAGCGAACACATCGGCTTCAGCAAAGCGTACATCGGGTCCGCCCTTGCGGTCATCGGCCTCGTGGTGTTCTATGCGCGCAGCGTGTTCAAACAGATGAAGGCCACACAGCTTCTGGGCATGGTGATGGTGCTCGTGTTCGGCTTCATGTTCACGGTGATCAACCAGGAGGATTACGCATTGCTGATCGGCAGCATCGGACTCTTCATTGTGCTCGCGATCGTGATGGCGGTGAGCCGGAAGATCGATTGGAACCGGGCGGGCGAATAAAAAGTGCGGTGCTCGTCGGCTGCGTGGGCCGCTCGTCGGGCGGTCCGCGCGAGTGGTCGAATAGTTGGGATAAGTGCGCGTAGATACTGGGTTTGAGGTGTGTTTAGGTGTCAACTTCGCAGCACCGAAAACGACCTTGCCATGCGGACTTCCTTCCTCGCCATTTCAATCCTTACCGCCTGTTCACTGTATGCCACGGACTATTACGTATCGCCCACGGGCAACGACAATAGCAATGGCACCAGCACAGGTACGGCGTGGAAAACGATAACGAGGGTGAACAATTCCGCCTTCTCCTACCAACCCGGCGATCGCATTCTTTTTCAGCGCGGCGGCACTTGGCGCGGTGAAGTGATCATGGGCACGTCCGGTACGGGAGCGCAGAACATCACCATCGGCGCCTACGGCAGCGGTGCAAAACCGTTGATCAAGGGCAGTGAGCTGATGAGCGGATGGAGCCAGTACAGCGGCAACATCTGGCGCACATCCGTGGCGGGCCCGGTGGACCAAGTGTACGTAGCCGGACAAATGATGACCATGGCGCGCTACCCCAACTCGGGCTGGCTGCGTAACAGCCAAGGTGGCGGCACGCAGATCCAGAGCAACGACCTGACACAGCCGAACGGTTATTGGAACGGGGGATTGGCCGTGGTGCGCAGTTCCAGCAGTTCCTTCGACACGCTCACCATCAGCAACTACTCGAACCATACCATCTACTTCCCACACCCAACGTTGAACCTCGGCAACGAGCCTTGGGGCTTCTACATCACCAACAAGCTGTCGGAACTGGACAGCCCCGGTGAATGGTTTTTCGATCGCGTTGCGCACCAGTTGTACCTATGGGCACCCAACGGAAGCAGCCCCAACGGGCAGCAGGTGGAGGCCGCGGTTTACCGTGCGGGCATTAACTGTTACTGGCACCGTTCGTATTTGCGCGTGGAGAACTTGGCCTTCCAGCACCAGCGACTTGCCGGCGTGTTCAACGACGGCGCGGATTTCGTCACGGCCACGGGCTGCGACTTCAGCCATCTCTACCACGGCATCCGCAGCGTAGGCTTCAACAATACCTACACCAACAACACCTTCAACCACACCTATGCCACTGGCGCATTCGTCATAGACGGCAACACTTTGGTCGCTGACAACCAGTTCACCAACATCGCCCTCCTGGACGGTCAGGGTGAGAGCACTTGGGGCTATTTCGGCATCCGTGCCATCGGCCAAGGCAACATCGTGCGCAGCAACCGTTTGGACAGCATCGGCTACATCGGCATCATTGCGGAGAACAATACACTGGTGGAAAAGAACGTGGTGCGGCATCCGTTGGCTACCATGAACGATGGGGGCGGTATCGCCATCGACCATGCTGACGGCCTCATTATCCAGGACAATATCGTGAGCGACCCCATCGGCAGTTATGAGAACGGCGCCGCTACGAACGCGCCGCACAACGAACACATGGGCATCGGCATATACTTCGGCAATACCCTGATCAAGAACTCGAAGGCGCTGCGGAACACCGTGTATAATTGCCCTCAGACGGGCATTCACGTTGACCACACGATGCTCACCACCGGCCTTCAGATCAAGGACAATATTCTGTTCAACAACGGTGTACAGATCACGATCTCCGACTATTCCAATGCCACCGGCACAGGCGCAACACCGCCATACTATATACCCAACTACAATGACGTTTACAGCGGTAACATCATGTACTGCCTCACAAAGGACCAATTGTGCATGCTGCAGTACAACACGCACGGCGTGAACCCGGTTGATTTCGGTACTTACACCAACAACCATTACTTCAATCCTTACAACGAATTGAGCATTAAAGTGATCAGCTTCGTATCCGGTGACCCGCGCTTCTTCTCATTGGAGCGTTGGCAGTTTGAGAAAGGGGAGGATGCCGGCAGTACGCGCAGCCCGCTGCGGCTTGCACCGTTCGCCACCGTGCAGGAACTGGGTGCTCAATTGGTGATCAACGGAACATTCACCAGTAATGTCACTGGTTGGACCGGTTGGCCGAACAATGCGCAGGTAACTCGCGTCACCAACCGCTTGGACAATGGTGCATTGAAGGCCTACCTCCCGGACAACAGCCAGTATCCCAGCTTCACGCTGCACAATCCCGACCTTTTCCAAATGCAGAACCAGCAGTGGTACCGGTTGCGCATCAGCCTGCAAAGCGACGGTATCGGCGACTTGTTGCCGGCAGTGAAAGCGCAATCGCAGTTCACCGGTCCGGAGACCATGTGGCAATGGCGCGTTCCGTTTGACGGGGAGCGCCGCGACCTTGAGATGTACTTCCAGGCCAACCTGAGCGATCAGGCCCAAGTACAATTCGAGAACCTGTGGACCGACCCGCAGTATTACTTGGACAACGTGGCGATCCAGCGTGTAACGGTGCAGGCGTTGGACCCTGCGGAACGCCACAAGATCTATGCGAACGACCAGGCAACGGCGCAGAGCTTCAGCTTGCCATCCGGCTGCTGGAGCGGCATTGACGGCATCCTGTTCAATGGCAGTGTTACCGTTCCGCCTTACTCTTCGGTCATTGCTTATTCCGTTGAAGGCAGTGGTTGCAACGTGGTACCCGAAAGCGGGATTAAAGTGAAAATGGCCTTGGGCGGCGCCATGGACAACAGCACAGGCATTATGCGTGACGACCTGCGGGCTAACGGCCACTTGCCTGACGGCGAACCATACAGCGCCTTGGGCTATACGTTGGAGAATGCCGGGGCCACCATCGCACCAAGCGTGAAGCAGGTTACTGGAAATCTCGCCGTGGTGGATTGGGTTGTGCTTGAACTCCGGCCCAACGCATCCAGCTCGACCGTTACCGCGAGCCGCGCAGCGTTGCTCCGCAGGGACGGCAGTGTAGTGGACCCGGTTGGCAATGTGCTGCTCACCTTTACCGCCCCTGTGGCTGGTAAATTCCTCAGCGTCCGGCACCGCAATCACCTTGGCGTGTTATGTACGACGGTACTGGCTGGCAACGGGGAGGTCACGGATTTCACCCTTCCGGGCACGCCCACATACGGCACTGATGCGCAGCGCTACACCAATGGTTCCTTGGCGCTTTGGCCCGGTAACGTGAACTTGGACCGCAAGGTGAAATATACCGGGGTCAACAACGACCGCGACGGGATCCTTGCGGTATCAGGCGGCTTGGTGCCCACCAGCATCGCCACCGGCTACTTGGCCGAGGACGTTAACTTGGACGGTGTGGTGTCTTACACAGGCGCGAACAACGACCGCGACGCCGTGCTGGTCGCGGTGGGAGGAACACAGGCCACCGCGACGCGTTCGGAGCAATTGCCCTGAAGCGGAGTCAGTATTTCAGATCGTTTCGCAGGCGGTGCCCGGCAACCAGCCCACGGCCCCGCTGGGGATCTTCACTTCCTGCCAATCGCCTTGCCGTTTAAGCACTTGAACTTTGGTTCCTTGATGCAGGACAAAAGCGGCCGAAGCTCCATCACGAGGTTCGCTGAGAACATCCACTTTGGGTTGCATGATGATGGCCTCGCCAGTGTTGCGCACTTGTTCCACGCGATAGGCGGCTAAAGCCAAGGATATCACGGTGACCAACAGGGCAATTGCAGCTAACGCGATAAGACCGCGCTTGGCCATGCGTTGGCGCACGAAAATGGAAACGCCTGCAAACACAGCCATCAGTGCGCAGGCCCACAGCGAGCGGCGTGCCCATTGGTCCACATCGCTGCCGCCTTGCAGCCGGTCCCAAATGGATGCCAGTGCGAAGCCGGGCAGTTCGTTCACACGGTCCACCACTTTTGCGCGCTCCAGGTCCAGGTTGGCTTGCACGTCTTCCGCGCCGGGCGCTAGGCGGAGGGAGCGCTCGTAGAAAAGGATCGCATGGGGTACGTCGCCGAGCTTGCTGTAGCAATTGCCGATGTTGTACAACAGGCTTGCGGAGGTGTGAGTGATGTTGAGCGAATCGAAGAGCGCTAATGCGTTTTCGTGGTCGCCGTTAGCGTAGGCCGTTTCAGCCTGCTTGGCGAGGTCGCTCTCGGCAGCGTGGGTCGTTGAGCCGCACAGGCCGAAGCAAGCGGCAATGAGAATGGCGTGGATGGTCCTCATGCGCGTACGTGTTGCTCGATGCGTGCGATCAATGCGGCAGCCTCCTCGTAGGTCTGTTGGCGGGGCTTGTTGTCGGCGGGGGAGAAGCGTGCCATTTCCGCGGTCGCGATCAGCGCGATGTATTCTTCCGCGGTTTTTCCGCCGTCCATGCTGGCCAGTTTATCGCGGAGCACATCCGGATTCACTTCAGCAACGCCAAGGTTGAACTTGTCCGCTGCGTAGCCTTCCAGCGCCTTTCCGAGGGCATCGTTGAATGCGCTGCGATCACCGGCATCCAACGCGGTTTTCGCCAAAGCCAAGCGTTGCTTGGCCACCTTGTCGGCGCCGCGCCTGCGCATGCCTGTAGTATCGCCCAGGCGTTTTTCGCGTTTACGGTACCAAGCGAAAAGGAGCAGCAACAGCAACGGAGGCAGGCCAATGCCGAGCACATAGGGCCATGAGCCGAACAGGAAAGATCCAGTGCGGCGCAGTTGCAGGTCGCCGGTGCGGATGTAGCGGATGTCGTTAGCCAACGGCTTCACGTCAGTCTTTACCACTGCGCCTACGGTAGCATTGGAGTTTGGCGCGCCGGGCTTCACATCGAAATGCATCGGCGGCGACTTGAGCTGTTTATAAGTGCCGGAGGTGGGATCGAAATAGCTGAAAGTGAGCGCGCCGATGTCGTAGTTGCCCTCGTGCCGCGGGATCAGCAGGTATTGGAAGGTGCGGCTGCCGCTCATGCCTGCCCCGTTCACGGTGATCTTGTCATCGATCTTCGGGTCGTAGGATTCAAAATCACCGGGCAGGTTCAGCTTTGGTGCATCGATCAATTTGAGGTTGGCCCTTCCGGAAAAACGGATCGTAAGATCAATAGCTTCATTTGCATTGACCTCCACAGCGGGCGCATCCATTTCCAAGCGCAGGTCGCCCACGGCGCCCATGAAATCCGCAGGCTTGTTAGCGGGAAGGTCCACTACGTTAAGGCTGCTGGCGTTGCTCTGGATCTTTACTGCCGTTCCACTGCTGAAAAAACCGGGGTTCACGCGGTAGTTCAGCGTCATGGGGTCTATGCGGAGCTGGCCGCTTCGCAAAGGGATCAGCACTTGTTTTTTCAGTATGGCCACGCGATAAGCGAGTCCGTTGATGGTGCGCTGGCCGGGTTCCCAATTGGCGTCGCCGAGGTCCACTTCTTCCGCCCAAAAACCGCTCAGTTTTGGCAGGTCGTAATCGTCGGCCTGTAGCGTGTTGTAGCGCGAAAAGAGCGTGTACGTGGCAATGACCTGCTCGCCGACGTAGGCTTTGCTTTTGCTGAGGGAAATGGTGCAGAAAAGGTTCGGGTCCTTCTTTTGTGCCTGATCCATTTGCGGATTAGAACCCGATCCGGCTTCACCTTTGGAAACATGGATCTTAATGGGGTCCGTGCGCAGCGAGCCACCGCCGATACTGGCTGTCGAAGGCCCGATGGTATAATCGCCCGGACTTGTGGCGGTGAGCACCCAAACGGTGGTGCTGCTCCGGCTAATGCTGCCGTTCATGTTGCTGAAACTGTTGCTGGTGGAAGGGCCTTGCGCCACCACCATGCCGCCCCAGTCCGGCGTTGTAAGCCGGCCCGAAGGCGCATTGCTGAGTTCCAACGTAAATCTCACGCCATCGCCAACAGAGATCTCGTTCCGGTCAACCGTGGCGCGGAAGGAGACCTCTTGGGCAAACACGGGTGCGCTGGCGATCACGAATGCCACCGCGAGGTTCAGGATGCGCTTCATCGTTTCCATCACCAATCCTTTTCTTTCGGTGTATCTGGCTTGGGCTGCAGTTTGCGCCGTACCTCGTCCTGCACGTTTTTTTCCTGTTGCTGGGCCGCATCCAGCATGCGTTTTGCATCCTGTGGGTCAATACGGTCCTTGGGCTGCGGTTGCTCGTTGGCCTGTTTGTCTTTGTCGGCTTGGCTGGGGTCTTGTGGGGTTTTGTCTTGCTGATCCTTGTCCTGCTGGTCCTTATCCTGCTTGTCTTGTTGGTCCTTGTTCTGCTGGTCCTTCTGCTTGTCTTGTTGATCCTTGTTCTGTTGGTCTTTGTCTTTCTGATCCTGCTGCTGCTGCTGCTTGTCCTTGTCTTGATCTTTGTTCTTTTCTTGGTCTTTTTGTTGCTTCTGCTGTTGCTCCAATTTTTTCTGGGCGAATGCGAGGTTGTATCGCGTATCGGCATCGTTGGGCATACGTTTCAACGCTTCTTTGTAAGCCTTCACCGCGTCGCTGAACCGGCCTTGTTGGAGCTGTGCATTGCCCAGGTTGTGATAGGCACGTGCTTGTGCTTGTTCGCCTTTTGCCATGGCCGCAGCGGTTTCAAAAGCCTGCTGGGCCCGGGCCAAACTGTCTTGGTCGTACCACGCATTTCCGAGGTTGAATACGCCGCGTTCGTCTTTTGATGCTTGCTCATAAGCGCGTGTTGCCGCAGCCGCATCGCCTTTTTCCATAGCGACGTTTCCTTGGCGAATGGCACGGTCTGCATCTTGCGCATAGCCGGTGCAAGCGAAGAGGAGCAAAGAGATAATGGAGATCAAGCGGACCATCCTATACGTTTCTTGAACGGGTTTTCAAAGGTGCGTTCGCCCATGGCAAGGCCGAGCAATACCATGATGCAACCAGCGGCGAGGAAATACTGGAAGCGGTCTTCTTGCCCTGCGTATCGGAATGTGCCGAGCTCACTTTGGTCCATGGCGCGGAGTTTACCTAAAATGGCTGTAACGCCCGTTTCGCCGGAAGAAGCGTGGACGTATTCGCCTTTACCGGCTTCTGCAATACGGTTCAACGTAGCTTCATCAAGTTTAGACATTACCGTTTGGCCTTCCTTGTCTTTTTTGAAGCCGACCACCGAGCCGTTCACGCGCACGGGTATAGGCGCTCCCTGTGCGGAGCCGAGTCCAATAGTGTAGACCAAAATGCCTGCTTTGGCTGCTTCTTTGGCTTCTTGTTCACCGTTATCCTCGAAGCTTTCGCCGTCGCTGATCACAATGATGGCTTTGCTTTTTGCGGCATCCTCGCCGAAGCTGCGCGCAGCTTGTTCAATGGCTGCACCGATCGCGGTTCCTTGGCGTTCCACCATGCCCGGGCCTAAGGTGCCGAGGAAGAGTTTCGCAGCGCTACGGTCCGCGGTAATGGGCATTTGGGTGTAGGCCTGCCCAGCGAATACCACAATGCCGAGCCGGTCGCCGCCCATGCGATCGATGAGTTGCGCCAGCGCGCGCTTGGCCACTTCCATGCGGTTGGGCTTGAGGTCTTCGGCCATCATGCTGTTGCTTACGTCCACCGCAACCACAACATCCACGCCTTTGGCTTTAATTTCTTCTACTCGGGTACCCATCTGCGGTCCAGCAAGCGCAATAATCGCCAAGCCCAATCCATGGCGCAGCAACAGGAAACGCGTCGTGGTGCGCCAAGACGAAACGCCGGGCACCATGCCGGGCAGCATACCGGCTTCGCCGAAGCGGTTCATGGCGCGGTTTTTTAGCCGCAGCCCGATCAAGTATGCCAGCACCAGCACCAGCCCTGCGAACGAGGCCCAAAGCATGTTCGGCTTCGCGAAACTGAACTGCGGCAACGCGGTCGGCGCATAAAGCAGGAAAGCGATGCCGACGGCCCACGCGAGCACTTCCACGGCCAGCACCACACTGGTGATCGGTGCATTGCGGTATGTGCCGGGCGAGCTCATGGCGTAGTGCGCAGCAAGGTATTTCCGAGGAAGAGGCCCAAGAAAAGCAGCGAGCAACCAGCGATTAAAGGCAAGCGGTATTCTTCCGTGCGGGAGCTGTGTTCGGTCACCTTTACGCGGGTTTTTTCCAGCCGGTCGATCTCTTGATATATGCTTCGGAGTTTTTTCTCGTCCGTTGCGCGGAAGTAGCGGCCACCGGTCATTTCAGCGGTTTTCTTCAGCATGTCCTCATCGATCTCCACCTTCACGTAGTCGTACTTGTACTGTCCGTTGGGATAGATCGCCACTGGCGAAAGTGCCTTGCCGTTGGTGCCCACGCCAATGGTGTACACGCGAATGCCAAGCTGCTGCGCGATCTGGGCGGCATCCAGCGGTTGTATGGTGCCGGCGTTGTTCATGCCATCTGTTAGCAGAATTACCACTTTGCTTTTGGACGTGCTTTCGCGCAATCTGTTGATGGCGGTTGCCAAGCCTATGCCCACAGCGGTACCGCCTTTGATCAAGCCAGCGCGGGCCTGCACGAAGAGTTCCTTCAGCACGTCGTGGTCGGTGGTGAGGGGGCATTGCGTAAACGCTTCACCTTCGTAGATAACCAGACCAATGCGGTCGTTCGGCCGGTTGTCGATGAAGTCCATGGCCACATCGCGCGCGGCGTCCAGGCGGTCGGGCTTGAAGTCCTTGGCCAACATGCTGGCGCTATAGTCCATGGCGATGATGATGTCGATGCCTTCTTGTGTAACGTCCTGCCAGCTGTCCTTGCTTTGCGGACGCGCCATGGCCAGCAGCATCATTGCGGTGCCGAGCAGACCGAAGGCGAAGGGCAGGTGGCGCGCTCTGGCGATGAGGTCCACCGGTCCGTTCTCCAAGGCGGGAAAAGTGCTGAGGGTGGCGCTGGGCCTGCGTTTGTTCCGGCGGAAAACATACCAGGCCGCGAGCACCGGTATCGCAGCCAACGCCCACAAATAGTGCGGCGATGCGAGCTCGTAACGGTCCTTCAGCCACCAGCCTGCAGCGAATGCAGTGGCCAATACGGCCAGCAGCAGCACGAGCACGGGGATGAGGTCACGGTTGCGGCGCATCGGGTCAATGTTCCGCGGTTTGTTGCACGAACGCGATCGCGCTGGCGAGCATGTTATCGGTCTCGGGCAGTGAAGGTTTCCACTTGGCGAACTTGGCGAGATCCGCGAGTTGGAGCAGGTTTTGCAGTTCCGTGTGCTTGTCCTTGCTCAGCGCCGAAATGCGCAAAGCGGCCATCAGCTCGTCGGTGGTCTGTTCCAACGCTGGCACGCGGTACCGCTTCTCGATGTAGGCGCGCAAGATGTCCGCGAGTCCCGCGCAATGCTCTTTCACGAAGCCTTGCTCGCAGAGTTTTTTGGCGCGCAGTTCCTCCAATTCGCGCATCGCGATGATGTGCGCGGGCACTGGCGGTGGGGGCGGGGCGACCTCTTTTTCCTTCGGCTTCCGGCGTTTGAAATAGATCACCAACGCAACTATCGCGGCCAGCAACGCCAATCCGCCTGCTACCCACGGCCAATTTTCGCGTAGCCAATCCATGAAGCTGAACGGCACGGTGTAAATGCCCTTGATGGGCCGGATCGCCTTGGTGGTATCCACCGGCACGGTGTTCACCGTGAGCAGCAATGGATCGGTGACCAAAGTATCGCCGTTGGCGATGAACCGGAAAGGCGGAATGGCCCAATAGCCGCTGTCCCACGAGGTGATGGTGAGCGTGCGTTGCTGGCGGAAGTGGTACGGATCGGCAGCTTTTTCTGGGAGGATGGTGTCCACATGGCTGTCGAGCAACACGGAAATTTTTCCAGTGAGCGTATCCGAAATGGCGGGCCATTCGATCTTGGTGGCGCCGCCTTGGTCCACGCGGTAATCCACGGAAAGCAGCAGATGTGCTTGTTCGCCAATGAGGATGGAAGTGGAGTCGAGCTGCGCAGAAACCTGGACGGGGTTCGCGGTTTGTGCCACTGCGGCCGGGGCAATGAGGCCCATTGCCGCACACAAACAGACTGCAGAAAGCAATGGCATTTTCATCCGTTGCGTCACACCGACTGTATTCCGATCCCGCCACATGCCCATCAGTCGCGTTGCCTGAAAAGGTTCATCAACGGTTTCACGTAGCCCTCGCGGGTGCTGATCACCGCATGGTCCACACCGGCGCGTCGCAGTGCGTCGCGGGCGTGGGCTTGGCGGCGCAGGGCCTCGGCGCGGTAATGCTCGCGTACGGCCTTACTGCGTGTGTTCACCCAGCGCGTGCTGCCGGTCTCCGGATCGCGGAACTGGGCCAGACCCATGTTGGGCAGCTCCTGCTCGCGCGGGTCGGTGGTTCGCAACACCACTAAGTCATGGCGACGGTTGGCGATCTTCAGCGCATCCTCCCAGCCGTTGTCCAACAGGTCGCTGATGAGGAATGCGATGCTGCGTTTCTTGATCACGTTGTTCAAATACTTCAGCGCTAGCGTAATGTCGGTGCCCTTGCCTTTGGGACGGTATTCCAGCAGTTCACGCACGATGCGTAGGATGTGGCCACGGCCTTTTTTCGGCGGAATGAAAAGCTCCATCCGGTCGCTGAAAAGGATCAATCCCACCTTGTCATTGTTCTGGATGGCGCTGAAGGCGATGGTGGCGCAGGCTTCCGTGATCAGCTCGCGTTTCAGTTGGTTCACCGTTCCGAAATCGCCGCTGGCGCTCACGTCCGCCACCAACATCACAGTAAGCTCACGCTCCTCGTCAAACACTTTGATGAACGGGTGCCCCAACCGCGCAGTAACGTTCCAGTCGATCGCGCGCACCTCATCACCGGGCACATATTCGCGCACCTCGCTAAAGGCCATGCCGCGGCCCTTGAAGGCGCTGTGGTACTCACCGCTGAAGATGTGGTTGCTCAAGCCGCGTGTCTTCAGCTCGATCTTGCGCACCTTCTTAATGAGGTCCTTGGTATGTTGGGTACTGTTGATCTGTGACGCGTGTTTTATGTCCAGCTTCCTTTCAGGGTCTCGCGAAGCGGACCCTGAGCATAAGCCTACTATTGATCTGCGAAGGGCAATTCCACGAAAAACTAAACCTCAAGGCACCTCCACCGTATTGAGCACGCGGTCGATCACCTCCTTCACGCTGATATTCTCCGCTTCCGCTTCATAAGTCAGCCCGATGCGGTGCCGCAGCACGTCCGGGCACACGGCGCGGACATCCTCCGGGATCACGTATCCGCGGCGCTTGGTGAAGGCGTAGGCTTTGGCACCCAGGGCCATGTTGATGCTGGCGCGCGGCGAACCGCCGAAAGCGATCAACGAGCTGAGATCGTTCAATTTGTATTGGTCCGGCTTGCGCGTGGCACCGGTGATGTCCACGATGTACTGCTCGATCTTCTCGTCCATGTACACCTCGCGCACCAGCTTGCGTGCATTGACGATGTCGGCGGGCGAGATCACTTTTTGCACGTTGCTTTCGCGCACCACGCCCGTGTTCTGGCGGATGATCGCGCGCTCCTCCTCCTTGCGCGGGTAGTCCAGCACCACCTTCAGCATAAAGCGGTCCGTCTGTGCTTCCGGCAGGGGATACGTGCCTTCCTGCTCAATGGGGTTCATGGTGGCCAGGACGAGGAACGGCTCCGGCAATTTGAAGGTTTGCGTACCGATCGTGACTTGGCGTTCCTGCATGGCCTCCAGCAGTGCGCTCTGCACTTTGGCGGGTGCCCGGTTGATCTCGTCCGCAAGGATGAAATTGCTGAAGATCGGGCCTTTTTTCACGCTGAACTCCTCGCTGCGCGGGCTGTACATCATGGTGCCGATAAGGTCCGCAGGCAGCAGGTCCGGGGTGAATTGCACGCGGCTGAAGCCCACGTGCACCACGTCGCTCAGCGTTTTGATGGCGAGTGTTTTGGCCAAGCCGGGCATGCCTTCCAGCAGGATGTGGCCATCGGCGAGCAGCGCCACCAAGAGCTTCTGCACCATGTCCTTCTGGCCAACGATCACTTTGGCCATTTCCATTTCGATCAGGTCCACGAAGGAACTGGCCTGTTGGATGCGCTCGTTGAGGATGCGGATGCTGTCTGCGGAAGAACCAATGGGTTCCTGCGGAAGAGCAACGGGAGTTTCTTGAGGTGTTTGTTCCATGATATTGATCAGCTCCCAACACATTATTGGGTCTGCAAAATTCCGCGATCGGCGCGGGCTGTGGCACGGTGGACGGTTAATGAACGTTAATCGCGCAGCCCAGCCCTACAGTAGCTGCACACCTATCTTCGACGCATTAAAACGCTGAACCATGGACCGGACACCATTTTCGCTTCAGGACACCATTAACCACGTACGGGACTTCCACGATGCCTTCGGGATCGTGAACGCGGAATCGCCCATGGGCACCATAAGCGCGGCAGACGTGCAGTTGCGGCACGATTTAATGCGCGAGGAAAACGAAGAATACCTTGAAGCCGCTGCAAAAGGCGATCTGGTGGAAGTGGCCGACGCGCTTGGGGACATGCTCTACATTCTCTGCGGAACGATCCTGAAACATGGGTTACAGCACAAGATCGAAGACGTGTTCAACGAGATCCAACGCAGCAACATGAGCAAATTGGGCGCTGACGGCAAGCCCATTTACAGGGAAGACGGCAAAGTGCTGAAAGGCGAACGCTATTTCCGGCCGAATATCGCCGCCATCCTTCAAGAACCGCAAGAACGATGAACCTGCCAGCATTGCTACAAGAGGCGCGCACATCGGCCTTCCGCCGGTGGGCCTTGAACATGGGCCTGCACCGCATGATCCCGTTCAACCGGCCGCACGGGTTGAAGGTGGTGCCGTTGGAAAACGGCGGCATTAAAGTGTTGGTACCGTTCTGGCGGATCAACCAAAACCACATCCGTGGCATCCACGCGTGTTGCTTGGCCACTGCGGCGGAATATTGCAGCGGCTTGGCCCTGATGGAGCACTTGGATGCCAAGAGCTACCGCATCATCATGAAAAGCCTGCACATGGAATACCACTACCAGGCAAAAAGTGCGGCCTCCGCAGTCTTCGCGCCTTCGGCGGAAGAAGTGCAAACCGGCATCAAGCAATTCGTAGATAATGGAGAAGCAGCCTTGTATGTGGCCGAAGTGCCCGTGCATGACGACAAAGGCAACCACTTGGCCACGGGCAAGATCACATGGCAAGTAAAGCCGTGGAGCAGCGTGCGCACGGCACGTTGATCAAATCCAGCTTCGTTGGCAGACGCGCGTTGTCATTCCGGGTTTGACCCGGAATCGCGTGAATGTTATGGCTATAGTCTCTCTCTGGCGCGGCTGATCGTCGCATCCTCCGGATTCAATTCGCCTTCACCAGCAAAGCATCGGCATCGTACACAAAGTACATGTCCACGAACGGCCGCATCAGGGCGGGCATCTTTTGGTTCTCCTGCACGGGCACGATCACCAGCGCCTTGTTACCCCACTTCGCACCGAGGTAAGCGCGGTACTTCTTGAACAGGCTCAATTCCGGCCAGCGCTCCTCGAAGCTGTCAATGCCGTCCGGCCAGTTGCGCTCCGTGCTGCGGAATACCACGGCGGCGATCTCGGCTTTGCTCATGCCCGCGCTTTCCATGGCCTTCACGGCGGCGCTGTCCGCGCCGATGTTGTAGGCTGCATACACGGCCTCCGGCTTCTGGATCTTCACTTTTGCGCGGTTCTCCCAGCTCGGTCCTTTGCTCACAAGCGGCCGCAAGCGCGGAGGTGCAGCAGCGCGCAAAGCACGTTCCGGCAGCACCATGTACAGGTCGCTATCGGGGCGCATGGCCTCTGGCATGTCCATGTTCTCCAGCGCGGGAATGGCCACAATGGCCATCATGGTGCTGTCCCGTGGGAAAGTGCCTACACGGAAGCAACGGTAATCTTGAATAAACGCAGCGTTTGCCGAGCGGGCGCTATCGCCACGGATGCCGGCGGGCCACAGCATCTTGTTGCCGGAGGCCATCACGGCGCGCGTTTCAATTTCGGATGATCCGGCAGCGGCCAGCGCGGCCTCAACTACGTGGTCGTCCTGCACGGTGGTCACATTGACCAAAGCTGAAGCATCCGCAATGCGCACCGCATTTTGAGCGTGACAGGCACCGAAGGCCAAAGCAGAAACCAGAAGGAGGGTAGGGCGGGTGGATATCATGTTCCGCGTTTCTACGGAAGAGGTTGAGGAAATGTTCCCCAGAATAGGTTTTTCTAATTTCCTTCAACTTTTTTCAGCTTTCATCAGCGTTCATCAGTGTGCATCAGCGGTTGAATGATAAACCCCAAACCTCATGCGAGTTCCCCGCCGCAGGTGGGATCAATCCTGTAAATCCTGTAATCCTGTCCAAAAAAAACGCATGCAGCCGCTCGGCTTTTTGCCGAGTGGTTCGTGTCATAGGGCTTCCAGCCCGTCTCGTTCTCCCGTTCCTCCCGACCTTCGCACCATGTTCACCTCCCGTCAAATCCTCATCAGCGCAATGCTCGCCTGCACCATCCAAGCAACAGCGCAACAACCTTCAGCAGCCGCGACCATGGACTTCTACAACCTCAAAGCCACCGACATCAGCGGAAAGCCGTACGACATGGCCAACCTAAAAGGCCACAAAGTGATGGTGGTGAACACCGCCAGCGAATGCGGATTCACTCCACAGTACAAGGGGCTTGAAGAGCTCTACGAAAAGTACAAAGGCAGCGGATTCGTCATTGTAGGCTTCCCCAGCAACGATTTCGGTGCACAGGAGCCGGGCGATGAAAAGCAGATCGCGGCATTCTGCGAGAAAAACTATGGTGTCACCTTCCCCATGATGTCCAAGATCGCCACCAAAGGCAAGGACCAAAGCCCCGTGTACGCTTGGCTTACGCAGAAGTCGCAGAACGGAAAATTGGACAGCGAGGTGAAGTGGAACTTCCAGAAATACCTCATCGACGAGCAAGGCCACCTCGTGGAAATGCTGCCCAGCGCCGTAGAGCCGTTGAGCGATAAAGTCCTCAACTGGTTAGACGGCAAGTGATGCAAGAGCAAGTGGACATTCTGGTCATCACGGCCCATCCGGATGATGCGGAGATCGGCATGGGCGGCACCATTTTGCGCCACATCGCTCAAGGCCGTTCCGTGGGTTTGGTGGAATTGACCGGCGGTGAATTAGGCACGCGCGGCACGCCAGAGATCCGCAAGGCGGAAGCCGCCGCGGCAACGCAGGTGCTGGGCGTTACGTTCCGCTACCAGCTCGGCTTACGCGATGGTTTCTTCCGGGCCGATGAAGCCAGCTTGCTCAAGGTGATCACGGCCTTGCGCAAACACCGCCCGGGCGCAGTGCTCACCAACGCCGTGCGCGACCGACACCCGGACCACGGGCGCGGCGCCGCCTTAGTGGCCGAAGCCTGCTTCCTGAGCGGCCTGCGCCGAATAGAGACCGAAGCCGACGGAAAAGCCCAAGAAGCCTGGAGGCCAAAGACCGTGCTTCACGCCATTCAAGACAATTGGATCGACCCTGACCTCGTGGTGGACATCACCCCGTACTGGGATAAAAAGCTGGAAGCGCTGCTTTGCTTCAAAAGCCAATTCCACGATCCGGCCAGCAAAGAGCCGATCTCGCCCATCAGCGTTCCGGAATTCCTGCCCTCGTTGCAAGGGCGTGCCTTGGCGATGGGCCGGTTGATCGGATCCACTTACGGCGAAGGCTATACCGTGGTGCGGCCACCCGCTGTTGGGGATTTGCTGGAGTTGGGGTAAGGGGACGCATGCATCTCATGCGGTTGTCACCCCGGCCTTGGGCCGGGGTCGCACACGTCGGCATTTTTGCGCTGCACGCGCTCGCGATTGCTTAGACGCACGCGCTCGGCCCCGGAGCCTCATCCGGGGTTTCCCGAATGCGTTCAGCATAAGGCCTCCGGCCTGTCGCATATTCAATATGCTGCCTTTGGATCTTAGCAGAAACACCGCATTCATCGCAGCGCGAAGCAAAATCTTCAAGCGCTACGAAACGGATTTCTCTAACGCGACAGTACGAAAGATTAAAAGTAAGAAAAACTTAGAAAAGCCCGTTCAGTTCTTTTTTCGAACCTTGGTCATCGCAATGGAATGCTTCGCAACATATTTTACTGGAAGCGTGTTTCCCAGTGCTGGCTCCTCAGCTCCTCAGCTCCTCAGCTCCTCAGCTCCTCAGCTTGTGTGCCGAGCGAAGCCGAGGTACATCAGCTAAAGTTACACCCGGCGTTTCCGCATCATTCTTCAGGCAGGGTTATTTCCCAGCGTGGCATGGTGCAAAACCACTTTCCATGTTGCGCACTGGCATCTTAGTGTTATTCCTGTTTTGCCCCTTTGGGGTATACCTTCGGGCTGCTATGGAACCCGTGCAGCTACAAAACACATTGGTCTGTTCCCAATTGACTTTGGGTATAGATACACCGGGCGTTGAACTCACCAGTGTTGAAAGAAGTGACACGCGTTGCGTACAAGGCACCTCCAAAGCAATTGGTTCAGAAAAGGGGGGCACCTACCTACACTCCGACCCGGTTATGGAAAACGCCCCCCGTTGGCAAACTAAGCCGGAGCCTCAGTACCAAGTTTCAACAATAGAGGAATGCGCGAGCCAATTGCATGACCTTCAAGAACGTGTGGCATTCTTAGAATTATATGTGGATGCGCTGCGCAGCCAACTCCTCGCCGACCAGCCTATTTCAAGTCCGGAGCGAAAACTCACCACGTTAGATGTAAAACATCTTTTGGAATTGATGCCGAGCCCAATTGAGATACCAACTTCGAAAGAGAAATAAAAAAGCCCCCAGTGCTTGTAACACCGAGGGCAAGTCGCTCATGTCCCACCTAACCCAGTTGCATAGGTAAACGAAACAGAACAGCGCAAAGGTACCGCACCACCGCAAACGTGCCACTGCCCCTTGGCAGTAACTCCAAGGATGCCTTGCCGGAACCCGCGACGGTAAAGTGCATTAATTGCAGCGGCTTTTTAGACCGGATTGATGCCTCGTGCATCACGAACACTTCGACACACTTAGCATAATGCTTCTCGCAACAATCAACGGTGGATGGCAAAGGGCGGGCTTGCAGCTTGCCCAATGCTGTCTGCTGTTTATTGGCTTTCAACGCTGTGAAGCGCAGAATTTAGTCCCGAATGGATCCTTTGAGTTGAAGGATACCTGCCCCTATACCATCGGGTTCCAAGAAGGTGACAGGCCGTTGTTTTGGTACAGTTGGCTGAACAGCCCGGACTACTTCAATGCCTGTGCGGGTTCGCTTCAATCCATTGATACGTTGGTGGGCGTTCCTCAGAACGGCTGGACCTTCCAATATCCTTGGGAAGGTGAAGCCTATGTTGGTATGCGCACTTACGATGGTGGTGGTGACTACCGTGAATATGTGGGCTCGGAGCTGATTGAACCACTGGAGGTGGGGTGCACTTACCAATTGCGTTTTCGGACGAACCCTGCTTATGGTGGGAACTATTGGCTCATCGATGGTGGAACAGCTTGCAACAACATAGGTTTGTTGTTCACTACTGCTTCCAATGCTTGGTACAGCACCACGGGGCCTACTTTTCCCTGGCGCAATTACGCTCATTTGAGGACGGTGATCCCGATTGCCGATACCGCGTCGTGGACTTTGGTGGAAGGCACCTTCGTTGCGGACAGCGCATATACCCACATGGTTTTGGGCAACTTCTTCCCGGACTCGCTCACTGAGGCAATTCCAATCGGAGATCCGATTCCATGGACAGGGATTACCTACTACCTGATCGATGGCGTGGAGGTGATCCCGCTGGAAAAAGGCTGCAACGGGCTGGGCGTGGAGGGGCATTTGCCGACAGGCGAACCGACCATCCAATGGGCTTGGGGAACCATTCAAGTGCGCTGGGAAGGAGAGGCCTATAAAGCGGAGATCATGGATGCCTTAGGCAGGATCGTGGAAAAGGTCATTTCAAAGGGCGAGCAATTGGATGTGCCCAAGCCCGGAACAGCGGGCGTGTATTACCTGAGATTAGTTAGCCGTGAGAAGCAACGTGTCGTGAAGTTCGAAGTGTGGTAAAAGTCCGGTCGTTCATACAACGAACGCCGATGAAACCTCGAAATCTCTTTCTTGCCTTGGCAGGTGCCTTGGCATTGCAGATGGCCGAAGCGCAACAGCAGTATTGGAACAGCCTGCCTGGCGGCAATGTGATCAACAACAATGAATGGATGGGAGCGGATGTGAACAGCACTATCCCGCTCTCCTTCGAGACGCGGGTAAACCAACCCATGCAATGGCGCACGAACAACGTACTGCGGATGCGGCTCAACGAAAGCCTGCCCGGCCAACCGGTGAACAACTTCCCTAGCGTAAACCTGAGTGGTCACCTTGGGATAGGGTCGCCGGTACCGCCACAAGCGTTGACCTTGATACACATCAACAACAATGGCGGCTTTTTTTCGGGCTTCCGGCCTTGGATGCGCACCGGGGTAAGCATGTCCGAGTTTTCGGACTGGATGTACGTGGGTACAAAAAACGAGGGTATGGATCGCATTGATGCCGTGATCAACTGGGGCGATAATAAGGAAGCTGACCCGACAAATGGACCAGATGCTTTGCGTTTCATTTTTACACGCACGATGGACAGCAGTACCATCGCGCCTCAAATGCATGGTTTGGAATTAGCCCGTGTCATTCCGGACCCATTGGGTGATCAGGGGTACTTCGGAATCGGTGATTTCTTCACTCCTGCATTTAACCCAACTGAACGACTGGACGTTCTCAATGGTAGAGTTCGGATTCGCCAACTTCCCAATGATCCTTCGGAACCACTCAAAAAGTTTCTGGTAGTGGATGAAAAACCCGGACCTGACTTTGGTGTGGTTAAATGGCGGTACCTGCCATGCGATTGGACGTTGAATCCGACTGCGCAGAACAACCTTTCCACGGCATTCGGGCCGGTAGATCCGGATTGCCCCGACAACACCGATGCGGTGGGCATTGGGGTGGATCTGATGGGTGGTGCCTCACCCGCGAAGCTGATCGTAGCGAACAAAAACTTCGGAATAGGCATCGGGTCACTCACCACCAGGCCTACGGCAGGCACCAATATAGGGATCTCAACGGACGTTACTGGCAGCAGCTACTTGAATGCTGGTATTGAGGTGAATGTTCACGGCAATTCAAGCTATACGCGTGGGATTCAGGCGCAGACCAACGGTGCGACTGGCATTCAAGGAATCGCTGGATCGTTCTTGGCAAGTGACAACGCATCCAGCACCGTTGGCGCACAAGGCATTTCAGACGGCGGAATTGACTACAGCATCGGATTGAGAGGCCAAACAACGGGTACGGCGCTTCAAAATTTTGGCGTGCTTGGAGTGGCCCCTTCTGCATCCAATAGCTGGGCGGGCTACTTCGTGGGCAATGTTAACGTAGTGGGTACTGGGTATTACGTGAACGGCAATTTTGTTGCCAGTGATGCCCAGTTCAAAATCAATGTGCAACCACTGGAAGATCCGTTAGCGATACTCATGCAATTGCATCCGGACCGGTACGAATTTCTCGTGGATGAATTTCCGCAGATGAATTTCCCAAGCGGGGAACATGGCGGTTTTATTGCGCAGGAGGTAGAAGTAGTTCTGCCATCTTTGGTGAGCCAAACGAGAATAGCCGCCGAAACGGATAGCCTTGGAAATGAGATTTCACCAGCGGTGGATTACAAAGCGGTGAACTACGCGGGTCTAACGCCTTATATCGTAGGTGCGCTTCAACAACAGCAGGGTGTAATCCAACAACAACAAGCCTCCATCGACCAACAGAACACACGGATGGCCGAGCTTGAAGACCGCATCAACCAATGCTGCGCCGCAAACGGCTCCGGCATGGCTCCGCAAAGCGGCGAGCGTTCAACAACCGCGGATAGCAATGTGCAGGAGCAACGCCTGCTCATCATACCCAACCCGGTGGCGGATCTTACTACACTGGAGTACTACGTACCCAAGGCCGGGCAAGTAAGCTTGCAAGTGAGCACCAGCGATGGTAAGCCCTTGGAAACCTTACGCGAAGAGAAAGCTGAGGCTGGCGCATACAATTACGCTTGGAACACCACCAAACTGGCAGCCGGCACGTACTTCTGCACATTCATGCTGGATGGTGCAGTTGTGGTAAAGCGGGCTGTGAAGGTGAAGTGAGGTGATACACGATGTGGCCGCAGGGTCCGCTGGTCGTCGTAGAAGGTGGTTAGCGAGACCCTGCGGTTGCTTGAGATGCATACAGGCATGCACTATGCGTGCATTACGCCCGGCCTGGTGCGACCCCGGCTAAAGGGCCGGGGTGACAACCGCATACACGTCTTCCGTTATTATCACCTCAAAACCCCAAACTATTCTTCCGCACCAGCACCGCCTGGTAGCCCACAATTCCAAACGACCTTCCCGGAGCAACAAAGCCACCATCATCAAGCAACGTGAGGTCGTGCAGCACGTCTTCGTTGTCAATGGGGTAGGAGCGTTGCCACAGTTGCGTGCCTGAGGTGTTCACGCGCATCGCCATGCCGTCGGTGAGGTTTGCGTTTCCGGTTTGGCCTACCAAGACCAGGTCGCCGTTGGAAGCTTTGTGAATGCCTTCCGTGGTATTTGCCGCTGCCACATCGCCGAAGGTGCGTGTCCACAGCGTGTCTCCTGCTTGGTCCATCGCCATTAGGTAGGTGCTGCGCACGTGCTGTCCACCGGCTAATGGGCCGAAACTGTCCGTGCGGCCGGCGAGGTAGAAATTCGCGCCGCTGCGTGCAATGCCGTTGAAGAGGTCGGGCTTTATGCCGCCCCAGCTTTGCCACCACAGCTCACTTCCGTTTAGGTCAACAGCGAGGACGTATGCATCCACATCACCGCTAAAATTCGCAACACGCCCTGCGGCCATAAAGCCATTGTCCATCAAGGCCACGCCGTTCAACGCATCGTCGCCGCCGGTGCCGTATTGCTGGTTCCATTGCAACGTTCCGGAAGGAGAAATGCGCACCAGCAGCGCTTGGCTGTCCGGTCCACCACGGAAGGTGCCGCACGCGATCACGCCATTATCAGCGGTGCGTTCCAGCCCGCGTAATTCTTCTTCGTTCAATGGGTCGTTGGAGGTCCAAGTCCACAACACGGCGCCGGTGTTGGAGATCTTTGCTACGAGCGCATCTTGGTCCGAGCGGCCAGGCGCGATGCTCGAGCCACAGAGCAGTATGTTGCCGTCGCCTGAAGTGATCACAGCTTGCACGAAACAAGTGCCCGGAATGGCCAAGTCGAACCACTGTGCATTCAGTCCATTCAGCGTTGTGCGCAGCAATTTGATCTGCACTTTCGCGCCGGTTACGGAAGCATCGCGCACCACCGTTGAAAATCCGGTGGCATCATTCACGGTGCCGACGGCATCCTGCAACCGTTCGCCACCGTATTGCAGTTGAAAGCCTTGCGCATGGAGCAATCCTGCTGCCAAAAGCGTGCAGGTCAGCACGGTTTTACGCTTCTTCATTTGGCACTTATTTCCGCGCCGGGTTTTGAAACGGTGACCCATTGGCCGCCGTTGCGCGCGTTGATGGTGTTATCGTACATCGCGGAGCAGTTGGTGCTCGGCATGTGGAAACGCCCGGTGTACGCGGCGTTCAGCAGCACGCGCCAGATGCGGCTTTCACTCGGTGCCAGATCGAAGTAGGTCAACACGCGATCGTCGCGGATGTCTTGGTAGGTGAACGGGCTGTTCATCTGTACGTCCTCGGTGCCTTCGAGGCGGCTGTTGCGGATCTCCCAGCCGCTGGGGAACACTTGCGTGAGCGCCAATTGTTGCAAGGTGCCGCGCATGCCGGGGTTGCCCACGGTGACCACCGCGATGAAGTCGGTGCCTTGGCTCAGGTTGGCCGGATTGATGGTGGTTCCTTCCATGGTGGTGTAAGTCACGTTCATGGCCAAACCGTTGCTGGCGGGGTGTTCTTCGCCGGGCGGCGGCACACCGGTGCGCACCAAGCGTACGTAAAGGATGTTCTTTCCGGTGTTTGAAATGCTCACTTTTTTCTTGCCGTCAGGTGCGGGCAGATCGATGCGCACGATAGACCGTTCGCTCATGCGTTCCTGTGCCTTCGCTCCGTTCACAGATGCGGTGAAATGCATGGCCTTGTCCGGCGTGGTGCCTCCCGCTACGCGGCTTATTGCGAGCAATGCCCACGCAGTGGATTGCGTGCTGTACCAGCTGTCCGAAGCGATGCGGCTACCAATATTTTTCACCACGCTTGCAGCACCGGCCTTATCGCCCATGCGGTTCAAGGCTTCAGCTATTATGGCATCGTCGCGCAGGTCGCTGCCGTATGTCCAGCCCATTTCCACGTAGCTGGGAATGCTGGTTGCAAGGCCTTTGGCGATTTCTTGCGCCACGTCGTTGCGGTTGTTCAGCGCGTATGCCGCGGCGAGCATCCATTTGGCTTGCAGGCCGATGTCCGGCGTGGTGCGCAGTCGGTTCATTGCGCCAGCTTCGGCTTGGTTGGCCAAGGCCAGCGTGTAGAGGCGATAGGCTTGGGTAAGCGAGCTGCGGTCCATGTACCAGCTGTTGGCTTCAGCCGGTGACCAATCGCGGGCTTGGCGGCGGGTGTAGGTCAGCCATTTGTCCTTCATGCCGGGCAATAATGCGAAGCCTTTGCCTTCTGCCTCGATCATGAAATGGCCCGCGTAAGCGCTGGTCCATTCGTCCACTTCGCGTTGGCCGGGCCAATATGCAAAGCCGCCGCTACCGGTCTGGAACTGTTGGTATTTTCGTAATGCAGCTTCCACATTAGCGCGCATTTCGCTCACCGTTGCATCGTTCATCTCCATCACATCGGCGAGGAAGAGTTGCGGGAACGCCTTGCTGGTGGTCTGTTCCAAGCAGCCGTGCGGATAGTCGATGAGGTATTGCAGGCGGCGGCCCAGATCGAGCGGCGGCAACGTGCTCAACTCCAAGTAACCGCTGTTGGTGCCGCCGACACCAAGTGCCTGCGGGCTGGCTTCCCACGACTGTCCGGCCTCCAGCACTGTTTCCGTAGCTTCTGTTTCCGGCGAACCGGCTTGGCGCACGTCCACCTCGATGGACTGTGTTGCCTTCTCGCCCGCGCCAGTAGCGGTGAGCGTCACTTTTCCTACGCCGATGCGCTCGTTCATTTTCACCCGGAACATCACGGTTTGTTCGCCTGTGGTGCTGAAGGTCAACGCTTGCGTTGTGGAGCCTATTACGGTGAAAAGGTCGTTTGCTTCCAGCGCCAATTGCACGTTCTTCACCTTGGCTTCCATGGCGAAAACGGTAACGGGCAGGTCCACCGTTTCACCGGGCCCAGTAACGCGCGGCAGGGTGGCCAGCAGCATTAACGGTTTGCGGACGGGCACGGCTTTTTCCGCGCTGCCGTAGGCGGCTTGCGGTGTGCTGGCCACCACCATGATGCGCACGCTGCCCACGTAGTTGCTGATGGTGAATTGGTGCGTGGCCTTCTTTCCTTTTTCCAATTTGAACGGTCCCACGAAATGCACCACGGGTTTGAACCGCTGCGCTTTCGTAGCGTCCGCGGGGCTGGCCTGATCGCTGCCCCCAAGTGCCAAAATGCGCCGCAGTTGCTGACCGAATGCGCCGATCACTTGGTCATACACGTCCCATGTGCGCACGCCCAACGCTTCCTTGGCGTAGAAATGGTTCCACGGATCGGGTGTCTTGAATCGGGTGAGGTCCAGCAATCCTTCGTCCACGATGGCGAGCGTGTAGGTCATGGCCTTGCCGTCTTTTTCAGACACGCTCACGCTGAATTGTTCGTCGGTCTTGATCGCGGGCGGCGCCGTGATCTCCGGTGTAATGTGTGTCGCGGCATCTTCCACGGGGATCGGTATCACGCCGTACATGCGGATGGGCAGGTCGTTTGCGGTGCCGTCGGCGTTGGGGGCGGTTAGCGCGTGTGGCTGCACCAAGGTGATGTGCGCAAAGGCATTGGGCGCCATTTCCGCCGTTATGGGGAAGCGGAACACAGTTTCTTTTTCCTTCAGATCCACCCATTGCGCGGAGAGGATGCGGCTGCCGTTTTCGATGCTCACCAAGGCGCGGCCTTTGCCGGAGCTTGGGAAGGTGATGGCGCATTCATCGCCCACAGCGTACTTTTCTTTATCGCTATTGAAACGCAGCATGGCCGCGTCCTTGCTGCCTTCGCGGCGGCTCCGGCCACCGTAGCCGGGCCAGTCCACGTAAAGCTGCGCGGCGCTGGCATGGCCGCTTACGGGATCGCTCACGCGCACGATGAAGCGGCCCCACAACGGCCGGTCCACGCGGAAGTTGAAGTTGGCTTTTCCGTTCGCATCGGCAGTGAGATGTTGCTCGTCGATAAGGCGTGAACTGGGCGCATTGATGTAGTTGGAAGGGCCGTCCATATCGCCGTTCCACCACCAATCGTAGCTCACTTTCACCACCTGCACATCAAGCGCGTGGTTGGCCAAAGGTTTGCCGTCGGCATCCAGCGAAACAGCGCCCAACGCGTAAGTCGTGTCGGTGAAATAGCTGCCCCAGTAGCTGTTTGATTCGGGCACTTTCACGCCGGCATAAGCGGTGTACGGGTAGTATGTCACGTCGGTGCGGTCCATGCTGGCATCGCCACCGGCCTCGAAAACGCGCGTTACCACATTCGCTTTCACGGCAGCGGGGGAGTGGTCATGCAGTTCCAGGTCGAAGGGGAACGTAGCATGGCCGTTCGCGTCCAACCGTCCTTCGAACACGGGACTTTCTTCGGCGTTGAGGTCGTTTGCCAGGTCATCAAAAGCATAGTCGCCGAATCCCTTGAAATCGGCGGAGGTACGCGTAAGGCTCACGGTGACCTTGGCCGCGAGGTCCTTCGCTGGCGCGCCGTGCAACCAGTTGGCTTGGAGCTGCACCTTCTTTTTGGTGTCGGCGGAAATGCGTTCACCACCGAGGTCCAGTAGGATCTTGATGCGGTTCGGCTTCACGGTTTCAATGCGGACGGAATGGTAAAAGCTGGTGCCGCCGACAGCCACGCGCGCGTTCCAAACACCCGTGGGTGCATCGGGCGGCGTGGCACAATGGAACGCGTACATGCCGTCAACGCCATTGGTGCTCACTATGCGTTGCGCCAAGCGCCCTTGCGGATCAGTAAGCTCGAAGGTCACTGGGATGTTCTTCGGCAACGGGATGCGCGGTTGTTGCAGCATGAAGGTGAGGAAGAGCGAATCGCCGGGACGCCACACACCGCGTTCGCCGTAGAGGAAACCTTTCAATCCCTTGTCCACACTTTCACCCTGCACATCGAATTCGCTCACGCTGAGCGCGCTGCCGTCGTCCGTTTTGAGATAGCCGCGCTGGTTGCCTTTGCTGGCGACGATCAGGAAGGGAATGCGATCGCTCGGCGGCAAAATCGCCATGCCTTTGTTGTCCGTAACCGGCTCCGCTATGGTGCGCCTTTGCAGGTCCAGCACTTGCAGTTTCACGCCACTCACAGGCTCGGTGGTGCGCAGGTCGCTCACGGCAAGCAGCATCGATCCATCGTTGCCGCGCTTCGCGATCAGGCCCAGGTCCGAAGCGAGGATGTTGCGCTGCACCACGGAGTTTTTCCCACGGAAATAGCTGGCGGAGCAGGGGTCTTCACGCTCCCGGTAGTTGTATTCCTCTTCGTAGTCGTAGTCATAATCGTCATAGTAGTAATAGTTGCGGTTCGGCTGGTCCCACTGGCTGTTATCGTCCGGGGTTTCGTCGGATGTGATCTGCGGGAGCACGGTCTTCGGAGCGGTGCCGCACGGGTAGGTTGAGTACGCCTGACGGAAGCCGATGATCACGCGGTAGATCGCGCCGGGCTCGGCTTTCATCAGTTTATCGAGGTCCAAATAGTAGCGCGTCCATTCGCCGGGCTTCGCCATTTCCTTGGCATCCAGCGGTACGGTGCGGCGCACTACGGGCCGCGCGACGCGGGCCATTTCCTGTTCGCCGTCCAACGCGTTCACTTGCAGGAATTGCGGCACGTTGTCCGCGTAAATGCGCACGATCTGCACGTCCACTGCGTTCAAGTTCACAGCCTCGAAAGGGAATAGCAGCCCGTCCGTGGAAGGCAGGATGGTGCCATTTCCGACCGCGCGCACATCCGGTTTTACTTCTTCGAAAAAGAGATCAACAGTGATGTCCTTTCCGATCGCCTTGCCGTTCACGTTCTTCAATCCAGCGGCAACGAATGCACTTTGCTCGCCAATGAGGCGTGTGCCGGGATAGATCAGCAACTTGTTGCCGATGATGGCGAGGCGGCAATCGTCCACGCCTGCAATGCCCGCCAAGCCGCTCAGGTCCTGCGCGGGGTCCAGCGGGTCGCTGAAGAGCAGCGTTGCGAATTCCTCATCGGAAGTGCTGGTTTCGGAGGCCACCAATTGAATGTCACCAAGTGCTGGAATGGTGAATGTTTTCGCGCCTGTTCCCGTGCCGCCGATTGCTTTTCCGTCCCAATGGAATTCAACGGCGCTGGCCTGTTCGCCGCGCTTCACGCTGTCTGCAACGGCGCGGTGCAGCGTGCCGCCGGGCTCGTGTTCCCAGTGCATCGTCAACGTGTGTCCGTCTTGTGTAGCACTCACGCATTTGGAAAGATCGAGGCCTGTTGCATCGTCGCTGGTGAACACGCTCACCACAACGCGCTGCCACGAAAGATCCGTGGGACTAAGGCTTTGCAGGTCGCTGATGCGCAGGTCGATGTTCTGCTCGAAGGTGGCGAAGCCGAACTTCATATCCTGAACGCTGGCAGGCACGTCGGCGATCTTCCCCAGTCGGAATGTGACGGTGTAGTTGGTGGCTTGCTTGAGCCGTTCGCGCGGTTGAAAAGCGAGGGTGTGCGCGTCTTCCCAACGCACTACGCCGTCCGTTTTCGGGTCCAGTTGAAAGAGTTGTTGCAACGCCGCATCGGAAGTGTCCTTCAATGCCACACCTTCATTAAAACGCACCAGCACGGGAGCGCGGGCGGAAATATGACCGGCGGTAAATGCTTGGACGTACGGCACGAATTCGGAGCCGGGCCTTTGGAAAGCAGCTTCTTTATTGCAAGCAGGAAGGATCAACAGCGCAGCCAGCGCAATAAGCAGGGGACGGATTCGCATGTGCGAAAGATAAACGAACGGCAGTTCCCCTAATTCCTAATTCCTAATTTCCGATAAGCCACTTCAGTGTTCGGAATTAGGAATCAAGAATTAGGAATTTCCAATCAAGTCTCCGACGCAAGCACGGAATTACTTCCCTTCCAGCAACTTTTCAGCATCCTCAGCGGAAATCACCCGGCCTTGCAATTCGCCTACCACGAAGCAATCGGTAAAGCCCAAAGCCTGCAATTCCTTCCGGCGCTGTTCGGCGGCTATACGAGTGGGGTATTCACCGTAGAGGTAACGCACGCTGTTGGTGCTGGTCACCGGCTTCACGTCGCCGAGGTCCACATATTTGCCCATGGTCTCAACAGGCACATTACCGGCGAAGCTGCCGAGCTGAACGCGGAACACGAGGTCCGACGTGTTGATCGTTCCCACAGGAATGGCGTTGAGGTCTTCAGGACCGGCAAGCTTGGCGCCCGCTTCCTTGATGGAGACGCGTTTGCCATTTTTGAAGGCCACCAGGAACGCGCCCTCGAACCCTTTCAACAACATGTCCACTTTGTGCCTTGCCGCCTCATTGATGTCAGTGTGTACACCGGTATAGTAACGCGTAAGGCCGTCCTTGTCTTTCAGAGTTACGAGGTCGGTAATGCCGACGAAAATGTTCTTGGACAACCGGTGGCGGAACGCGCCCAACTGCACGCGCACCAGCACGGGCCCGTTGGCTTCACCGATGCCGTTGCCACCGGTACCATTCTCGCTGCCTTTACCGTTCTCACCGTTTACGCCGTTCACCCCGTTCTTCCCATTGGCCCCGGATGCCGCTGCCTGATCGGCAGGCAACTCCAACAGGTTTCCGTTTTCCTCGATCATCACTTTGCCTTCGAAGCCTTGTCCTTTCAGTTGAAGCTCGCGTTTGATGGCATCGGGCAACGCGTCGTAGTTGCCCACGATGTAGAAGGTGGTGTCGCCGCGCTCGATCGTGCGTACGTCGGGCAGGCTGAGGATGCGCTCAATGAGATCTTCGCTGATGCCTTCCACTTGTGAGCCGACCTTCACCACGTAAGCGCGCTTGGTCGGTGTTTTGCCTCGCGTCACTTTCGGCTTGCCGACGGGGCCGAAGGATTCCACGCGGCTGGTAATGAAAGTGACGTTGCCGGAATCCAAATAATTGAGCCATCCTTGCAGGAATTCGTCGTCGCTGATGGTGACACCTCGTGCGTTCACCGGCGCGCCGGCCATTGTGTTCGGCTCATCGTCCATGAAGTCTGGCACGCCGTCCAAGTCTGTGTCGAGCGGGCAACCGTTGGCATCCACGGCCACGCCTTTCGGTGTGTGTGGGCAATGGTCGCTCCAATCCATCACGCCGTCGCCGTCCTCATCGTCGTTGAACGCGATGGCGTCCATTTCTTCAGGCGAGAGCGTAGGCTTGAATTTCTTCTTCTTCGCTTTCCGGTCCATGTTCACCGCATAACTCACGGAAAAGGAGGTGAAGAGGAAGTTGTCGTTCTTCGCGTCGCCTTGGCGTTCGCCGATGCTTTTGTCCGACACCCCGTCGATGAAGTCGGTTGCGGAAAAGTGCATCACGGCACCAACGCGGGCATCGAACCCGCCGCCTAGACGCATCTTCACGCCTACGCCCACAGGCACGGCCCAGGTTCGTTCTTCATATTTCCCGAAGCCGTCAATGTTGGCTTCGCGCACATCGCTTTCGTAAGTATAGTCGCGGTGGATCTCAACAGCGTCACCGGCATTGGAAGCGTTCTCGGCGATGTCGCGGATGGTGCCGTCGCTCCAGTAGTTGTAGCGGCGACCTTGCGCATCCAGCAGGTCCGTCTTGGTTAGGAATTCCACACTCTCAAATCCGATGCTCACCCACGGCTCCACCACACGCTTGGGGTTGAGGAGTTGAAGGAAATTGTAGGTCACGTTCAATCCTCCGGTGGTGATGCGCGATTCGAAGTTGAGGTTGCGTGTGGTGCTCCGTTCATTCACGCCCAAGCGGCCGTGCAACGCTGTGAGGCCTACTTCGAGCCAAGGCGTAACCGGCGTGGAAGCGCGCAACTCGTATCCGATGCGCGAAACAAGTGGGCTGTAGGTAGCGCTCTGCCTGCCCACGTCCCCGTAGAAGGCGAACATGCCGGTGCCCAATGCGAAGGTGGGCTTCAATACGATCTCCGTTTCCGTACTGTCTTGTTGTGCAAATAGTGTCGGCACCATGCCCGCCAAAGCCGCAGCCAGCGCCAAGTTGCGCATCGTCTTCGGCTTTAGGTGGGTGCGCATGCGGTCGGGTGGTTGCCCCGTTGCGGTTACTGCGCGGAGTTCTGCTTGGCGATCATCATGGCCTCTTGCACCGTGATGCGCTCACCGTTGTTGTATGCAGTAACGAAGGGGCCGGGGAAGTTGTAGTTGCTGTCGAGGAATTCCTGACGCTGTGCCTTGGCGGAATTGTAACGGTCGAACATGCCGGTCACGTACTTGATCCAACCATCGTTGTGCTCAATGCTGAAGTCGCCGCTGTAGTGGTGGCGCTGCTCGAAGTATTCTTTTCCGACTTCGCGGTGCGCTGCGGTGATCTGCAC
>Ga0209480_10000370_pt1 | contig 38350 bp, 30 predicted proteins | sample JI61114C2DNA_FD_187501 | JGI IMG/M metagenome (GOLD analysis project Ga0209480, IMG submission 187501) | Wastewater effluent complex algal communities from Wisconsin, to seasonally profile nutrient transformation and Carbon sequestration -... | ecosystem: Engineered > WWTP > Effluent > Algae... | reverse complement strand
ATCGGCATAAAAATATTTGCCTTTTCTTGCATATAAAAGAAAAAGAATGAATGCAAAAATGGGTAATGAAACAAAGAGCAGTTTGGGGAACTGATGCGTAAACACATCAAATAATTTCGATTTCATATCACCCCCGTTTGGATATTTCTCTTTTAACTCTAAATTTCTTCTAGTCAATTTTTCAATGAAATAACCATCTCTTTTGTCTTTAGGTAATTTAGCCTGCAATGAATCGTACTCTCGAATTCCGGAGTAACTCTGTTTAAAATTGACAAAATCATTATTTCGGATGGAATCAGAAGTATTTTCAGGTTTCTTATCTTCAATTTTATCCGTCTTCACTGCAAAGAAAAAAAGAAAGAAAAATGCAGAAGTGAATATATACAAACGTATAGGATGCAAATAATCGGCCCTTCTACCTTTTAAGTGTTCAGCTGATAAAAATCCAGGTTTCAATAGTAAAGCTTTCATGGTGCTGAAGAATTTACCATCGAAATGAAAAAGGTCAAATACAAAATGAGCCAACATATGCCTGAATTTCTCCCTTGGTTCTATATTTTCTTGACCACAGATATGGCAAAAGCGACCATGAATGACTGCATTGCAGTTTAAACAGGTTTTTTCTTCGCGTTCTTTTATATGAGACAAAGCTTATTTTTTAACTAAAATAAGCAATTAGCCGCTTGTATGGATTACCCATTTAAGATTGTATTTTTGAATAAAGAGAATAAATGAAGTGGCCTTTAATTATTTGTACCCTATTTATAGGAAATTCCCTTTGTGGTCAATTCTATTTGAATGATATCATTGGATTAAAAGTTTCGCAAGAAAAATACCAATTGATGAGAAAAAATAAAATAAAGAAAATTACTGCAAATAGCATAGAAGCAGATGGTTCAACTACAAAAGGCTTCCTATTAAGCCAAGAATTACAAACGGACGGCAAAAAAATGGTCAGTACTATCGCTAATTTGTCTAGCCCCTTAGAGAAGATCACTAATATCTATGAATTGAGCAAACTAAAAAGAACTTTTGTAAACAGAGCTAGCATAGAAACAAAAACAGATTATAACTACAACGAAAATGGCCTATTAAATAAAGTAATGTCTACCACAATAGATTCTGTTCAAAAAACACCCATTTCAGAAACTCATCTTTGGCAATACAAGGCAAATGGCATACCCAACAGAATGATCAAATTAGCAGATGGCATGGACACGGTTCTGGTAGAATTTGTGGCAGATAGCACTGGGCTTATTATTGAAGAGTATTGGTTTAAAAAAGGAAAAAAAATAGAAAGCTACTATTATTACTATTCCAATAATCAATTAACAGATGTGGTAAGATTTAATTTAAAAGCCAATCGATTGATTCCTGATTATGTTTACGAATACAACCAACAAAATCAATTAATCAATATGATTCAAGTCAGTTTTAATGGAAGCGCAGTGGTTCATTGGACTTATACTTATAATGCCAATGGCCTAAGAGAAACAGAAACTGCCCGAGACAAGGAAAAAAATATTATCGCAAAAATCATTTATAATTTTGAAAGACAATAATCCCCCCACCACCCCTATTCAAACAGCCATCCTTTCGTTTGGAATGTCAGGCAAAGTTTTCCATGCACCTTTTATTCATCATCATAAAGGATTTGAATTAACAGGTATAGTTGAGCGTACTACAAATACAGCTGCAGGATTTTATCCAAATACCAAAATATATAAAAGTGTAAAAGAGGCTTTAGAGGATGATTTGGTTGATTTGATTATTGTAAATACACCAACCTATACCCATTTTGAGTTTGCAAAAATGGCATTGGAGAAAGGAAAGCATATTGTTGTTGAGAAAGCCTTCACAACAACAGCTAAAGAAGCATCCATGTTAACTGAATTGGCTAGTGAAAAGGGCTTGGTACTCTCCGTTTATCAAAACAGAAGATGGGATAGCGACTTTAGTACTGCAAAACAAATTATAGACGATCAAAAAATTGGAGCAATTATTTCTGCGGAATTTCATTTTGATCGATACAAAGATGCCCTTAGTCTAAAAATACATAAAGAAACCCCTAATGCAGGAGCAGGCCTACTATTAGACCTAGGTCCGCACTTAATAGACCAAGCAATATATCTATTTGGTATGCCACAAGCTGTTATGGCAGATATCAGAACGGTTAGGCCCAATTCTTTGGTAGACGATGATTTTACACTGGTTCTTTATTATCATCAATTGCGTGTTACGCTTAAAAGTAGTTTAATGGTTAGAGAGCCTTTACCAGCATATATACTCCATGGAACCAAGGGTTCATTTTTAAAATCAAGAGCAGATATTCAAGAAGCAGCGCTAATTCAAGGAGCCATCCCCTATTCACTTAATTGGGGAGAAGAACCAGATTCAGAAATGGGCTATTTGCACACCCAATTCAACGGAGAAATGGTTAAAGGAACAATACCAACTTTAAAAGGCAACTATGGTGCTTTTTATGATGGCTTATATGATACCATCATACATAAAAAACCATGCTTAGTTAGCGGAAAAGATGGATGGAATGTGATGAAAATTATAGAAGCTGCACAATTAAGCAATAAAGAACAAAAATTGATTCCAATTCATCCTTAATCGTTGGCTACAATTTTAGACTTATCCCAAGCATTATCAGGCACGTGTTCTATAAATTGTTTGTCTTCGGCTAACAGTCTTTCTTGTTGTGCAATTTCTTCTTTTACATTCTGAACATAACTATCAGAATTATGTCGATGCTTAGATAACTTCTGAAGTGCGTGGTTATCATGCAAAATGAAATCATTGGCTTTTCGTAAACTGGTATACTTTCTAAAGCCCAATTCGCTCAAGATATCTACACCCATATAAACTGAAGCGTGGATAGACTCTCGATATATATTTGCCACTCCATTGTCAATCAATTCATAGGCATCTGTTCTATTTTTTGCCCTAAAAAATAGCTTCAAATGCGGATAATGCTTTGCAACTAATTCAGATAATTGCACATTTTTTTCAAGTATGTCTAATGCAGATACTAGAATTTTAGCTTGTGATGCGCCAGCAGCTTCTAATATATTTAAACGAGTTACGTCGCCATAAAAAACGGTAAAGCCCATTTTCCTAAGTAACAATACCTGATCGCTATTGTTATCTAAGATGGTTGCCTCAATGCCATTTGCTCTCAAAAATCTGCCTAATGTACTTCCAAAATGCCCAAAACCCGCAATGATGATTTCATTGTGTTCTTTTGGATCAACTTTATACTCATTGTCTGACTTCTCTTTTTTAAATAGTTTGCCTGAGATATATTTTTCATCGATAAACAACAATATTGGAGAAATAATCATACTTACTGTTATCACCGCCATATAAAAATCTAACATGGGCTTATCAATCATGTTGAGATTTCCAATTGATCCTAACAGAATGAAAGCAAACTCTCCAACTTGAGAAAGTAATAGGGTAAATAATATTTTCTGTTGAGTTACCAGTTTAAAAGATATTGCTACTACATATAGTACAACCGATTTTATAATCATGAAAAGTACCACTGCCAACAATATTTTTACTGGTTGATTTACAATTAATCCAAAGTTGATGGTAGAACCCACAGCTGTGAAAAACAACCCTAATAAAATCCCCTTAAAAGGCTCTAGATTACTTTCTAATTCATGTCTGAATTCACTATTGGCCATCAATACTCCAGCCAAAAATGCACCTAATGCAGCACTAATTCCAGCTAAATCCATCAGCCAAGAAACAGCAATAACTAAAAAAAGTGCAGAAGCGGTAAAAAGTTCCCGCATATGTGCTTTAGCAATCCAATGGAGTAATGGACTAAATACAAATTTTCCAAGAAATATGATTGTGGTTACTGCTACAACAATAGTAATTGTAGGATACTGATCAATCACACCTAAAAATCCGTCTCGAATATTTTTAACACCCTTTTCAGTAGTTGCTAAAAGTGGTATGATGGCAAGGATGGGAATCACCGCAATATCTTGAAACAATAATACTGCAAAGGAAGATTTTCCTGCATGCGTTTTGTCTAGGTTTTTCTCTTTTAAGGTTTGTAATACAATGGCAGTTGAAGACATCGCAAATGTGAGCGATAATGCTATAGAAGTGTTCAGATCAATCCCCTTGATAAAAAAGAAAAAGAAAAAAAACAATACCCCAGTTAATACCATTTGCATCCCCCCCATCCCAATTATTCTCCTTCTAATTTTCCAGAAAGATGTTGGGTTCAATTCTAGTCCAATTAAGAATAACATCATAACAACGCCAAATTCTGCAGCATGCATAATATCTTCCCCCTCGTTACCTATAAATCCAAGAACAAAAGGGCCAATTACTATTCCAGCAATAATATACCCGAGCACACTACCAATACCCAATTTTTTGGCAATTGGCACAAACAGTAATGCAGCCCCTAAAAAGATCATGGCATTTTGTAAAACTGATGCTCCCATTGGTCTGCGTTTAATTGATTAAAATTCTCCAGTTCTTTTAACTTATTAATATCAATTTGTTCATTCATCAAAAAATGAACGATTTGTGTATATCGAATCATAAAATCTTCAATTTCGGCAACACTCAATTTATTCGCACCAGGAATAATAAAAGGCGGCAAATAATCCATTTGGCATAAATGTGCTGTTTGATCAAATGAATTTAAAAAATCTCGATGCGTGAATCTATTTCTACCTTCTTTTTGATAAACATTAAACCCACCCCCAGAAGATATTACATTCATTATCCACTTACCAGACAGTTTATTCCCATTGGTACCATATGCCCATCCATATTCTAGTACTAAATCAAGCCATTGTTTCATCAACGGAGGACAATTATACCAATAAAAAGGATGTTGCCAAATGATGATATCATGGGCTAGTAGTTGTGCTTGTTCTTTTTCTACATTGATATTAAAATCTGGATACAATTCATACATATCCCTGAACGTAATATTTTGAAGTTGCTTAACTCCTTCAACCAATTGTGCGTTCACTCTACTATCCTCAAATCGAGGATGAAAAAACAATATCAATATTTTTTTATTAGCCATATATCTACACAAACTGAATTACTACAATTTAAGTTTATTTGAACGATTAACCAATTGCAGCACTGCAAAAACTGGGCCTATTGCTAGAATAGTCCATACATAATAGAATGGAAGATGTTTTAACATTTGTCCGGTGAATTGAATACTCAATATGGTTATCAAAAAACCGATGCTATTAACCAATGTTAACGTACTGCCCCTTAATTCAGCGGGTGCATTGGCTGCTACTAAACTAGAAAACATGGGAGAATCAGCTACAACAAATACTCCCCAAAAAAATAAAAAAGCTATATATAAGTCATTAGAAGCATAACAAAAAACCAGAGGAAAAAATAAACAGCAAGCACCAGAAACAGTCACAGCAATTAAAGCGATTCGATGCCCACTCAACCAATTAGACAGTATACCACTAATAAAACAGGCCAGTGCGCCAAATCCAATAATACTGAATGACAATAATGAATAATTATAATCGAGGCTATTTAACTTTTGAGACAGCATTAAAGGAACAAAAGTCCAAAAAGTGTACAGCTCCCACATATGACCAAAATAACCAAATGCATATTTTCTTAATAATGGAATTCGGAAAACATTGCCTAAAGCAGCAAATTGAATTTTTCCTAATTTCTTGCGATAAGGACCATCTTTCACTCCATAAAACAATATACCACCTCCTACAATAGACAAGCCTGATGTGGTATATGAAACATATTCCCAAGACTTCTGCATAGACAATGCTTTAATCAAATGAGGAAATGCAGTGCCCAATACCAATGCCCCTACTAAAAAACCTAAAGATTTTCCTAATCCTTTTTCAAAATAATCAGCCGCTATTTTCATACCAACAGGATAAATTCCTGCAAGAAAAAAACCAGTTAAAAATCTGCAAATCAATATATCATTACCAGTTACCCAACTTATTGCAATGACCAAATTAAACAAGGCAGACAATATTGCTGAAAATAGGAAAACGATTGAGGGTGAATACCGATCTGCAAAAGCAAGTGCAGCAAAAACTAGCGTTCCTATAATAAATCCAAATTGTACTGCACTGGTTAAATAAACTACAAATTGATCATCCAAATTTTTAGCAATAGCCATTTCTGCCATAACAGCATTTCCAGCAAACCATACTGAAGTACAAAAAAACTGTGCTAGAATGATAATGAACAAAATTCGATTCATGAGGCAAAATATTCAAATAAATCAGTTGTCGAGCAAAAACAGGCCTATAGAGCGAAACTTTTTATAACTTGTTACAAATATTCAAATATGTACAAACAACTGAGGGTTTTAATTTGCCTACTCATTTTAGGCATGGCTGTTCAAGCTCAAAAAAAGCAATTGCGCCCAGAAGATTATGGCAAATGGCAAAGTCTTGGACAAACTGAAATATCCCCTAATGGCGCATGGATTGCCTACCAAATAATGGTACAGGAAGACAACGATAGTTTGTATGTTGTAAATCGCGCTACCAATAAATCATTTAAACTGGCTTTTGCAAGTACACCGGAATTTTCAAAAGACAATCAATGGCTGGCTTATAGAATTGGATTGCCATTTAAGGAAGCAGAAAAATTAAGAGACCAAAGTAAACCCATAGAATATAAAATGGGATTATTAAACCTTACTACAGGTAAAATTGAAACTATTTCAAATATCAGTCGATTTGGGTTTTCAAAAAATGGAAAAATGTTGGCTGCTTATTTAACGCCCCCCAAAGAAAATAAAGACAAAGGAAGTGTTCTTTTATTGAAAAACATGGCTGATGGAAGTACCAGAACAATCGGAAATGTTACAGAATACGCATTCAATAAAAAAAGTGATTACTTATCTTATATAGTAGAATCAGCTAATTCAGCGGGTAATTCGGTAGAACTTTTTAATTTAAATACCTATACATTAAAAGTTGTAGCCAGCGACACGTTGAAATTTTCTAAATTAAATTGGTCAAAAGAAGGAGATGGTTTTTCTTTTTTCAAAACATTTAAAAAAGAAGATTTTGAAGAGGAGAACGCGCAGGTATACAGTTGTACTAATTTAAATAATCCAATCATATCTGTTTTTGATCCTTTAAAGACAAGCAATTTCCCTGTTGGAATGAGGGTATTCAATGGGTCTTCTCTAAGAATGAGTGATGATCTCTCCTCAGTATTTTTTGGCATTAAAGACTGGACTGTAAAACCTAAAAAAGAAGATAAAAAATCAGCTGATAGTTCAAAAACAAAAGCGGATAGTTTAAAAACAGTTGCCGCTAAATTGGCACTTAAATCGGACAACAAATTAGCAGATGTATGGCATTGGAAAGATGCTGAGATACAACCACGTCAAAAAGTAACTTATATCCAAGATAAAAATTCCAGCTATTTATCGGTTTGGAATACAGGCAATAATCAATTTTATCAATTAGCTACTGAAGCATTTCCGAACGCCACACTAAGCGGCAATCAGAAGATGGCAATAGTAGCAACAGATAAAAAATACAAGCCAGCTTTTAAAGAAGATTATGCCGATTTTAGTTTAGTAAATGTAAAAACAGGTGCAAGTAAATTACTGTATACCCGATTACAAGCAGGATTCTACACATCCCCTCAGACTTCACCTGATGGTAAGTATTTGATTTATTTTAGGGATAAAAATTGGTTCACATATAATATAGCAACTGAACAGAACACCAATATCACAGGTACCATTAAATCAAATTTTTGGAATACCCGTGACGACCATCCTGCAACCAAGCCTCCATTCGGTTTAGGTGGATGGATAAAGGGCGATAAGGAAATATTATTGTATGATGAATACAGTATATGGGCAGTTAGTCCTGATGGATCTAGTGCAAGAAAAATTGCAGATGGAGACAAAGAAGAAATTGCGTTTCGTGTTACCAGGGTTGAATTTGAGGAAACCTATTTAGATGATTCCAAGCCTATTTATTTTTCAGCTTATGGAGATAAAACGAAAAAATTTGGCTATCACCAATACGAAAATGGAAAAACGAGCAAATTAATATTTGAAGATTTGCAGGTGAGTAGACTTGCTAAAGCGCAAGATGCAAATGTATTTAGCTACATCAAACAAGATTACGACCTCTCCCCTGAATTATATATTTCTGACAATTTCACCAAAGAAGAAAAAGCAGCAACAACCAACCCTCAACAACAAAATTATTATTGGGGTAAAAGCAAGTTGGTTTCATTTACAAATAAGTTGGGTAAAAAAATGCAAGGAGCATTGTACTATCCTGCCAACTACGAACCAGGTAAGCAATATCCAATGATTGTTTACATGTATGAAATCCTATCAAATAACGTACACAATTATGTAGCCCCAAGTATCAGAAGGGCTTACAATACCACCAACTACACTACCAATGGCTATTTTGTTTTTCAGCCCGATATCGTTTATGAAACCAACGATCCAGGAATGAGTGCAGTAAATTGCATAGTACCTGGTGTAAAAGAAGTGTTGAAAACAGGGATGATTGATGCCAGCAAAGTAGGAATTATGGGGCATAGTTGGGGAGCTTACCAAACTTCTTTCTTAATTACCCAAACAGATATTTTTAAAGCTGCTATTGCTGGAGCTCCTTTAACCGATTTAATAAGTATGTCTCTTTCTATCTACTGGAACAGTGGAACACCCGACCAGAAAATTTTTGAAACCAGTCAAGGTAGATTTGATGGTCCTTGGTATGAAAGAACTGAAGCCCATATTCGCAACTCACCTATGTTTAATGCCAGTAAAATAAAAGCACCTTTATTGGTCACTTTTGGAGACAAAGACGGTGCGGTTGATTGGCACCAAGGGATAGAAATGTACGGTACCATGCGTAGAATGGAGAAACCATTTGTAATGTTGGTTTATGCCGACGAGAACCACAATTTCACTAAAAAAGAAAATCAGATTGATTATCAAAAAAGACAGAGAGAATGGTTTGATCATTATCTACTGGGTAAGCCTGCAGAGAAATGGATTACAGATGGAGTTAGTTATATAGATCGCATGAAAGAAAAAGAAAAAGAAGCACCAAAAAATTAATACCCAACTTGGTATAATCATTCATCAACAATTGTAGCAAATGAAAAATGATTCATTTGAACCATCCGTTTATTTGAATCCGTTAAAACTGGCTTTTAAAAAAGCAGCAAACAAGCAGAATGCCATTGGTATGAAAGCTTATATGCTGAACCAGTTTGAGTTTTATGGAATAAAGACGCCCGAAAGGGATGCCATCGTTACTTCCTTTTTAAAAACAAATCGGATTCAAGAAGAACCGTTGCTGAAAGAAGTGGTGCAATACATGTGGGACCGAGAAGAAAGAGAATGGCAATATGCTGCTATAGATGTTTTTAAATCTCATCGACTTTTATGGAAATCAAGATCGATTCAATTGATTCAATATTGCTTAACCCATAAAAGTTGGTGGGATACCGTAGATGGTATTGGGAGTGATTGGATACCTACCTATTTTTTGATATTTCCCGAAAAACAAATTTCTGTTACCCAAAAATGGAATCGGTCAAATAATATGTGGTTACAAAGAAGCTGCATCTTGTTTCAACGATCTTATAAGAAAAATACCAATATTCAATTATTGTCTGAATACATTCAACAGCACCAATTATCAAAAGAATTTTTTATTCAGAAAGCCATTGGATGGGCTTTGAGAGAATACAGCAAAACCAATCCAGAATGGGTGAAATCATTTGTTGAAAGCCAAAATTTAGCCCCATTGAGCAAGAGGGAAGCCTTGAAAAAAATAAATATTTGAGCCCTATTAAATTTAAATTGTAAGATAAAAAGTACTCAATGAAAAATATTATTGTATTACCGATTGTGCTATTTTCTTTGGTTTCTTGCAATCAATCTAGCACTGAAACTGATTTTAAAAAAATTGATGTGAAATACCCGATTACACAAAAAGATAGTTCTGTAAAAGATCTTTATTTTGGTACCACTGTGGCTGATCCATATCGTTGGATGGAAAATGATACTGCAGCCAATACCATGGAATGGGTGAAAGCAGAGAATGAAGTAACTGATGGATATTTAGCAAGTATACCTTTTTTACCAGCCATTCAATCGAGATTAAAAGAACTATGGAATTACGATAAATATTCTGCCCCATTTAAAGAAGGTGATTACAATTACTATTCTAAAAAAACAGGTTTGCAAAATCAAGCGGTCATCTACCGTCAAAAAGAAGGGCAAAAAGAACCAGAAGTATTTTTAGACCCCAATACTTTTTCTTCGAATGGAACTACTTCATTAGGAGGTATGAATTTTTCTACAGATGGATCTTTGTGTGGTTACCAAATTTCGGAAGGTGGTAGCGATTGGAGAAAACTCATTATACTAAATACGATTACCAAAGAACAAATTGGTGATACATTATTTGATATAAAATTTAGTAGTGTAGCTTGGAAAAAAAATGAAGGCTTTTATTATAGTAGTTATGATAAACCAAAAGAAGGGAGTCAGTTAGCAGGTAAAACTGATCGTCATAAATTATACTACCATCGCTTGGGCCAACCTCAAAGTCAGGACCAGCTTGTATTTGGAGGAGAAATCACTCCAAGAAGATATATTGGAGCAAGTGTGTCTGAAAATGAAAAATGGCTATTCATTTTTGCAGCCAATAGCACGTATGGCAATGAGTTGTATGTGCAAGATCTAACCAAGCCCAATGCGCCAATCATTCCAATTGTAAAGGATATGGCTTCTTCTGTTAATCTTTTTGATGTGGATGACCAATATTTTTACATTCAAACAGATAAAGGAGCACCTAATAGTAAAGTAGTGATTGCTCCATTAAACAAACCCCAATCTGAAAATTGGATCGATTTAATTCCAGAACAAAAGGAAGTGTTATCGGTAAATACAGGTGGTGGAAATATTTTTTGTAGCTATTTAAAAGATGCTATTACCAAAGTATTACAATATGATATGAAAGGTAATAAAATAAGAGAAGTTGTGTTACCAGGTTTGGGTACCGCTAGCGGTTTTAATGGAAAGAGAAAAGAGAAAACAGTATTCTACAGTTTTAGCTCTTATACTACGCCTTCTACTATTTATAAAATGGATATCGCAAGCGGAAAAGCAGAAGTGTACAAAAAACCAACACTCCAATTTAATTCTGACGATTACGAATCTAAACAGGTCTTCTACCCTTCCAAAGACGGTACTAAAATTCCAATGATGATCACCTACAAAAAAGGCATCAAATTGGATGGCAATAACCCCACCCTCTTATATGCATATGGTGGTTTTAGTGTAAGTATCACTCCATATTTTAGCACCAGTGATATTATATTACTTGAAAATGGTGGCATTTATGCTGTTGCTAATTTAAGAGGTGGTGGTGAATACGGAGAAACATGGCATAACCAAGGTATCAAAACCAAAAAACAAAATGTTTTTGATGACTTTATATATGCAGCTAAATATCTAAAAGACAATAAGTATACTAGCAAAGAGAAATTAGCTATACAAGGTGAATCAAATGGAGGTTTATTAGTTGGAGCAACCATTACTCAACAACCTGATATTTGTCAAGTAGCATTCCCCTTTGTGGGCGTTATGGATATGTTGCGCTACCATAAATTTACTGCTGGCGCAGGCTGGGCTTATGATTATGGAACAGCAGAAGATTCCAAAGAAATGTTTGAATATTTAAAAAGTTATTCGCCCGTACATAATGTAAAAGAAGGAACCAATTACCCTGCAACATTAATCATGACTGCCGATCATGATGATCGAGTAGTACCTGCACATTCTTTTAAATTTGCTGCTAATTTGCAAGAAAAACATAAAGGAGATAACCCGGTTTTAATCAGCATTGAAACCAAAGCTGGTCATGGTGCTGGAATGTCTACCGAACAAACGATTAAGGCAGAATCCCATAAATGGGCATTTATGTTTTACAATTGTAAAGTAACTCCAAAAAAATAAGTGAATCAGGAAATTATTACAACAAAAAACCCTTGCAAGATATATCCTGCAAGGGTTTTCTATAATACTATATTCAATTACATTTTCTTTGCGTCTTCAATAAACTTGGCCAACCCAATATCAGTTAATGGATGTTTTAATAATCCAACAATTGAATCCAATGGGCAGGTACAAATATCTGCACCCAATTCAGCTGCTTTAATAATATGTAAGGGACTTCTGATTGAAGCGGCTAAAATTTCTGTTTTGTATTGTTGTACATCAAAAATATGACGCAATTGACCAATCAAATCCATACCATCCCAACCACTGTCGTCTACACGACCAATAAAAGGAGAAACATATGATGCACCTGCTTTAGCGGCTAAAATGGCTTGTCCAGCAGAAAAAATTAAAGTGCAGTTGGTTCTGATACCATTATCAGTAAACCATTTAATTGCTTTGATACCATCTTTAATTACTGGAACCTTCACCACAATATTTGGATGTATTGCAGCTAGTTTCTTTCCTTCTTCTACCATGGTAGCAAAATCGGTGGAAAGCACTTCTGCGCTTACGTCTCCGTCTACTAACTCACATATTATTTTATAGTGCTGTGCAATTGCTTCCTCTCCTTTTATGCCTTCTTTGGCCATCAAAGAGGGGTTGGTTGTTACACCGTCTAATATCCCTAAGTCGTTTGCTTCTTTAATTTGGGCTAAGTTGCCGGTGTCAATGAAAAACTTCATATATGTATAATTAAAAAAAATATGGCAGGCTACTCACATCGCACCGCTACAACCGCTTATCCTTGCTGCATTCCTGCCCTGGGGAGGTTCAGCAGGAGCTGGTCGTGCAAGACCTGCCACACCGCAAAAGTAAGGATTGAATGCTTACCTTTGAAAAAAAATATTTATGGGTGTAGCAGATCAATTAGCACAATTAAAAGCGGAAAAAGCAGCTGCCAATTTAAAAGAAGGGCAAGATTTTTTAGCAAGCAATAAGCAAAAAGAAGGCATTGTAGAATTGCCAAGTGGGTTGCAATACGAAATCATTACAGAGGGTGTAGGGCCTAAACCAGCAGCTCACAATGAAGTAACTTGTCATTACCATGGAACACTAATTAACGGAACCATTTTTGATAGTTCTGTTCAAAGAGGTCGCCCTGCTTCCTTCCCATTAAATATGGTAATTAAAGGTTGGACAGAGGGATTACAGCTCATGCCAACTGGAAGCAAATGGCGCTTTTTTATCCCACCGCATTTAGGTTATGGCGATAGACAAGTGAGTGCTCAAATAGGACCAAACAGTACATTGGTTTTTGAGGTTGAACTAATCAGTTTTATATAACTAGCTTATAGAAACTCGCTGAGTTCTAACCAGCGAGTTTCTTTTTCTTCCAATACTTTTTCTATTTGTACCAACCGATCGCTTATTTTTTGAATGATTTCAAAAGAAGCAGTACCCGAACTCAATTCATTCGTTAGGTCTTGCTTTTCTTTTTCTAAAATGGGCATTTCCTTTTCTAATTGTTCAAATTCCCTTTTCTCTTTAAAACTCATTACTTTTTTAACAGGCGCTTTGGGTATTTCAACTTTTGCTGTTACAATATCTTCAGTGCTCGCACCCTTTCTTTTACCTGCTTCTAATGCATCCCATTTATTGTCTTTCTTTTCATTCTCCTTCTGCCAGATTCTATACTGTGAGTAGTTTCCGGGGAAATCCCTTACTTCCGCATTGCCTTCAAAAACAAATAAGTGATCTACCAGACGATCCATAAAATAACGATCGTGCGATACTATTAGAACACAACCTGGATAATCTACCAAGAAATTTTCTAACACAGCCAATGTAGGAAGATCAAGATCATTGGTAGGTTCATCCAATATTAAAAAATTGGGATTGGTAAATAACACCACCAATAATTGTAATCGCTTTTTCTCTCCCCCACTTAATGAATTCAAATAAGTGTATTGTTTATCTGGCGTAAACAAAAAGAGTTCTAAAAACTGAGCAGCACTTAAAGTGGTACCATCTGCTAGTGGAAAGTTTTCGGCAAATCCTTTTACATATTCAATTACCCGAACATTTTCTTTAAAAACCAACCCTTGCTGAGAAAAATTTCCAAATACGACCGTGTCGCCAATATTAATTTTACCACTGTCCGCAGACTCTAATCCTTGTAGAATATTTAGAAAAGTGGACTTCCCTACTCCATTCTTACCAATAATACCAATACGTTCCCCCTTACTAAAATTGTAATCAAATCCTTTTAAAATAGGCAAGTCTCCATAAGATTTATACACTTTTTTCATCTCCACCACTTTACCCCCCAACCTGCTCATTTTTACTTGCAGTTGTAACTGTGCATCTTCTATTTTTTGCTTGGCCCTTGCTTCTACTTCGTAAAAATTATCTTGTCTGCTTTTACTTTTAGTAGTTCTGGCTTTAGGTTGCTTTCGCATCCACTCTAGCTCTTTGCGATAAGTATTTTTAGCTTTGTCAATACTGGCTTGTTCACTCTCTAATCTGGCAGCTTTCTGCTCCATATACTGTTCATAATCCCCCCGATAAACATATAAATTCTCCCTTTCCAACTCCCAAATTTCATCACAAGTAGCATCTAAAAAATAACGATCGTGACTCACCAATAAAAGGGTTACTTTTTCTTGGTTTAAATAATGTTCTAGCCACTCAATCATTTCTACATCTAAATGGTTGGTTGGTTCATCCATCATCAACAAGGTATGCTGATGTGCAAAACCAATATCAATAAGGGTTTTAGCCAATGCCACCCGCTTTCTTTGGCCACCACTTAATTCTTTAACTGGATTGGTTAAATGGTGAATATTGAGTTTGTCTAAAATCTGTTTAACCTTGGCCTCAAAATCCCAAGCGCTTAAATCGTCCATGGCTTCTATGCCCTCCGTAATGCCAATGGCATCCTCGGCTTCTATGGCTGCTTCATACTTTTTAATGGCAGTAATTACAGGATGGTTCAGGTGAAAGATATTTTCTAACACAGACCAAGACTCTTCAAATTGAGGATCTTGCTCAAAAAGTGCCACCGTAACGTCTTTATGTATCCAATATTTACCAGAATCAGGGGTCTCTAAACCCGCTAGAATCCTTAACATGGTTGACTTCCCGATTCCATTTCTGGCAATTAGGGCTATTTTATCGCCTTCGTTAATATGAAAGGAAATATTACTGAAAAGTGGATTAATACCATAGCTTTTGGTTAATCCTTCTACCGAAACATAATGCATGGTGCAAAACTAAGTATCTTAGACGCTAATTCCGAGAAACAAAGAACCTAGTTGTAAAGAAATGATCAAAACACCACTCAGGAACCTTAGCATACGCAATAAGTTGTTCCTTTCGCATTTCCTGATTCTATTGATCACCCTTATTATTATTCTAATATCGGTAAAAGTGAATGACAAGCGATTGCTCATGCACCAAATGATGACTCAATTAGACGATATCAGAACCAATATTGGCAAACAAAGCGAGGCTAGACAAACATTTCTATTAAAGGATCGATTTACAGAAAGCTTTTATATAACAGGTACAACCGAATCTATCATTGATTATAACAAACTCATCAATAAAATTGACAGCAGCTTATTAGTTATTAACCAAAATAAATTATCTAAAAATTCCCCTATATCCGAAAAGATTGTTTCAATCACTAGGAATATACATGGCCAAGAAGTTTTTTTTAATAGAATGGTAGATTCGGTTAAACAATTGGGCATGGGAAGCCAAGGATTGATTGGGGCATTGAATTTGCATAAAAAGGAATTGACCACAAACAATCTGATTGCATCAACCGACTTGAAGAAACTGGATGAATTATCCACCCTTTATTTACTCGAAAAAAATGAGAAAGCAGCCATTCAATTTGATTCATTAGCTAGAAAACTGTTATTCACATACAGCAACAATCCCAGCGCTGAAACCATTTTAGAAGAATACAGAAAGACATTTGTAAGAATTGTAAAACTGGAAAGGAGCATTGGAAATAGCAATCAAGATGGTTTGCAAAATGAATTAGTTAAACAGAGTAAAAGCAATGATGAGCAACTTCAGGCTACTTTAAAATCAATCAATGCACTTTATGAAGAAGATGTAAAAAGATTGGAATGGATATTTTACGGGTTGATAGCGGTAACACTAATTGCAGGCCTATTATTTAGCTATTTAATTTCAATGGAAATCACCAGGCCACTAATCGAATTAAATAGAGCCACCAAGGAAGTAGTTGCTACCAAATTCAAAGACGATATCAGCCCTGATTTTATTGATGAATTGAGAATGGATGAAATAGGCCAACTAGCCATCAACTTTAACTTAGCCATTCGAAAAATCAGAAGAAGCATCAAAATTATTCAAGACAAATCGGAAAGCTTACAAACAAAAAATAAACAGCTTTTAGAGAACGAAGAAACTTTGAAAATGATTAGTGCGCAGAAAGATAAATTTCTTTCGATTATTTCACATGATATGCGCGCACCATTAAGCAGTATTATTAGTTTTTTAGATTATTACAAAGACAACTTTAAAAATTTTACGGAGGCAGAAATTGAGTTTGTATCAAGCAACTTAAATACACACGTAAAAAAAGTGGTTGAAATGTTAGACGGTTTGTTGATGTGGTCAAGATCTCAAACCGGGGAAATCCAGATGAATTTACAACCAATTGATTTGGCCCAAATAATTGAAGACACTGTAACAGTATTAAACCAAAGTGCCGTTAATAAAAATATTCGAATCCGAACCTATTTACATAGTCAACTCATTTGGGCCGACAAGAATATGACTGCATTCATCATTAGGAATATCTTAAGCAATGCCATTAAATTCACCGGAGAAAATGGCATAATAGATATCAATACCAAACGCAACAAATACAACGCTTTTGTGATTATAAAAGACTCAGGGGTAGGTATGACGGCAGATGCACTATCCAAACTTTTTCAGGACAATGTTAGTTATTCCACCTTTGGAACGGCAAATGAAAAAGGGATTGGACTAGGCCTAGTTTTGTGCAAAGATTTCATGAACAAGATGAATGGGAATATTGAAATTGAAAGTATCCAAGGAGAAGGAACAACAGTAAACCTCCTTTTCCCGCTAGTAAGTAGAGCCGATTAATGCAACACCAATATTTTTTATTGAATAAGCCTTACGGTATGGTTTCGCAGTTTAAAAGTAGCCATACTGTTCGTTTATTGGGTGAGCTTGATTATAACTTCCCAATAGGAACCCATGCCATTGGACGTCTTGATCATCATTCGGAAGGATTACTATTACTCACTACCAACAAAAAAGTAACCCGACTGCTATTTCAGGGTGCCATACCGCATGGAAGGGTTTACCATGTATTAGTCAATAACCAGGTAACCGAAGAACAAATAAACCAACTCAGGAAGGGAGTTCAATTTAAAATTGGCCTCAACCAATACCATACTACAGCTCCTTGTGAAGTATCTATTGTAAATCCACCCATGGTTCAATTTCCTGGATCATATATTCAATTAGAGCGGGTTCCACACACTTGGCTGAGTATTGAATTAACAGAGGGTAAATTTCATCAAGTTAGAAAAATGCTGACCGCGGTTCAACTCAAATGTAAAAGACTGGTTAGGGTGCGTATTGAAAACTTATATCTGGGTGATTTGGCACCTGGACAAATAAAAGAAATATCTGAAATCGATTTTTTTACTGGGTTAAAAATTACCCATTATTGAAATGGATGCATGCCTATTGCATAATAGCAATCCTACTCATCAACGAACTATTCCTTATTTTTGCGGTTTATATACCATGAAGCAATTCACCATACCCAATATTTACAGAAGCAACCTAATCAGCCAGATTAAGGAAAACAGAAAAGCAGCGGATAAACTCAAAAAAGATTTTACTCCTACCCTATTGAATTTAGGCCCTGTTCAAATTTATTTGGCAAGGCATTTTGGCTTCTGCTACGGCGTAGAAAATGCCATTGAAATTGCTTTTAATACAATTGAAGAAAATCAAGGGAAACAAATTTATTTGTTAAGTGAAATGATTCATAACCCCCAAGTAAATACAGATTTAGTTTCACGTGGGGTTCAATTTTTACAAGATACTTATGGTAACCAATTGATTTCATTTGAGTCTTTACATGCAGAAGATGTAGTCATCATTCCTGCATTTGGAACAACACTCGAAATAGAATCGATGCTTAAAGCAAAAGGGATTGCTGTAGAAAAATACAACACCACTTGTCCTTTTGTAGAAAAAGTATGGAACAGAAGCGAACAAATAGCAGCTAAGGGATACAGTATTGTTGTTCATGGGAAACCAAAACACGAAGAAACCAGGGCCACTTTTTCGCATGCTTCAGCCAATACCCCTACGGTAATAGTAAATGATATGCAGGAAACCATAGAACTGGCTAAATACATTACGAGCGAAAAGCCTGCAGCTGATTTTTATATTGAATTCAAAGGGCGTTTCTCGGAGGGTTTTGATATTACCAAAGACCTTCAGAAAATTGGCGTGGTTAATCAAACCACCCAATTGGCTACCGACACGCAAGCTATTTCTGATTATTTAAAAGAAGTGATTTTGCATCACTACCAACTAGATCAAACCTCCATTGCTAGCCGATTTGCAGACACAAGAGATACTTTGTGTTATGCAACCAACGACAATCAATCTGCAGTCAAAGGAATGTTAGATACCGATGCAGAAATTGCTATGGTAATTGGTGGTCATAATAGCAGTAATAGTTCTCATTTAGTTGAATTATGCGAAGCCAAATACCCTACCTATTTTATAGATGGACCAGATAAATTAATTAGCAAATCGGAGATCATCCATTGCAATTGGCAAACAAAGGAAATCAGTTCTATTCAAGGATATTTACCAGCCGCAGATCCACTAAGAATTGTTATGACCAGTGGGGCAAGTTGCCCAGATGCTGTGGTAGAAAAAGTCATTAGAAAAATCGCTTCCTTTTATGGAGTAGAAGATCAATTGGTTAATTAACAAAATTCCACCAAATACCCACTCTATTCCAAAGTCCTTGTCCAGGATAATTATTGGCTTGCATATTCATTTGCGAAAAAAGCGTATTGATATTTTCAAAGCGTATAAACCCTTTGAAACTTTTAATTCTAAAATGCAGGAATGCATGTATATCGGGTCTATTAGAAATGGTTGTATTATTTTGGTAAAAAAACTGTCCTAATAAAGGGCTGTAATTGTCTGCTTTATATGCAGTATTATAACGAAGTTCAACCCCGGTAGATAAAAATAAATTGGTATAAAAATTACCCTCGAATGCAAACCGATTTCTTGTTATAATTGAAGGAATATTCACAGGCGCCCCTCCAATCACTTGTTGCATATTCAGCTCTGCATACCAATTAAAATGTTTGGCCAATTTTATTTTCTTTGAGACACCAAACTGCAACACATTAAATAATGTGGCTTCTTGTTTTGCTGTAAAAAAGCTATCAAAATAAAGATAATTGCTCACCACATTATATTCTCCCGTGATGGTTAAATTTTTGGAAGGATTTTCATATACACCAAAAACACGGATGATATTTTCTTTATTGTATCCTACTCGATTGGCAATGGGGAATGTGCTTAAACTGTTAAATATATAAGAGGGTGATCGATTCACATTATGAAAGCCCAAATTCAAGAACCCAATCTTCTTGCCCAGCAAGCGTTTCATACTGATATAAGCGCTGTAATCGCCCGAGTTAAATCCATTCAAATAGAATTCTCCTTTTGCTTCTACATCCCATACTTGGTTTTTGGTTCTATTACGGTATTCACCAGCAACTAAAATATTATTCAATAAAACAGTATTGAATGTATCAAGGGTTCCTTTTATATTTTGTACCCCTATGCCGGCTTTTAAAAACTGGCTCTGGTTATTCTTATCAGGGAAAGTAATCAAACTAAATTCGTTGGTAAGTATATTCCAACTGTCTTTAAACTGAAATGCTTGAGCATTGCGTGTTGTATAATTAAAATAGGTTTTATACCGAACAGAATCTACATTATTGTCAAAGAAATTAGCCAACTGTTGTTGCAACTTAAAAACGTGTTCAATTCTAAATCTTGGATAGAATATTTTGTAAGTAATAGAATCGGTAACAACGGAGTCTTTTTTACCAATATCAAAATGATGTTTAATCAAGAGCATATTGTCTTTTTGCAAGCTGCCTGTACTCACATTGGTATTAAATGGATTTCTGATTGCCGCCCCTGATCTACCCATTCTAGTTTCCAATTCAAAGGGGTCGTTTAAAGCAAGACTATCCAATTTTTTTACATCAACTAATCCCCCATTTTCTGAAACCGATGCTTTATTAGACAAGTAAACAAAAAATACTTCGTACTGTCGATTATTCGTTTGATAATGACTGGTAAACCTAAAGTTATTATGGCTGGCATTTTGGTTCTTTAAACTACCGGGAGAATTACTGAACCGATATTCGAAACCAAAATTGAAATTGCTTTTTCTATTTTGGGTATGCTTTAAGTCTATTAGCTGTTCTGCTTTAGCACCCAACAAATAACCCAACTCGGTATAAGGTCTGGTAGTTTGATAAAAACGAGTGTTCTCTAATGTAAACTTATACGTATCAAACTGGTGGAATCCTGCATCAAATCCTGCTTTCATTATAGGATGAAAGCGCATCGATTGCGCTGCTGTTCCAAAATTTCCTAAATGATAGTTTTGGAAAGGCATCGGAAACCGAGCAGTAAAATCATTGATGGAGGAATCCAATACTCGATTGCGAGTAGAATCAAAAAAACGATAAAAAAGGGTGATAGAATCTGCAAATTGATCCCTTTTCTGCAAGGAATCATTCTTTCCAGATCTAGATTGTTGCATGGTGTTGCCACCGGAAAAAGAACCCATTTGACCTGGTCTAAATGATTGAGCCCAGCTATGACCAGCTCCCATGCAAACCAGCAGCGCAACAATGTAATAAATTTTATTTTTTGAAGGATGCATCCAATTTTTTTTACAATCCCTTGATCAACTCTTTAAATAGCAAAGTCAACTTTGGCTCTGCATCTTTTGCTGCCTGCAGTACTTCCTCATGGGTTATAATATTTTCTTCCTCTCTAATACCTAAGTCGGTAATTACACTTGTGGCAAATACCTTCATGCCACAATGCACTGCAACTATATTTTCTTGCACTGTACTCATTCCTACTGCATCTCCACCCAAAGCGTGAATCATCTTGTATTCGGCCCTTGTTTCAAATGTAGGACCTGTTACACCCGTATAAACGCCTTGCTTTAGTTGGATTCCATTGCTATTTGCAATCATCATTGCTTTAGCAACCAATTCTTTACTGTATGGCTCACTCATATCAGGGAAACGAGTACCCAAGGCTTCTTCGTTCTTACCCAACAATGGATTCACTACAAATAAGCTAATATGGTCTGTAATGACCATTAAATCACCAACGCTAAACGCGGGATTAACACCGCCGGCTGCGTTAGACAACAACAAGGTTTTAACACCCAGTAAATGCATGGCTCTTACTGGATAAGTTACTTGTTGTGGCGTATAGCCTTCATAAAAATGGAAACGACCACTCATTACCCAAACTTTTTTTCCGCTTAACTCACCTAGAATTAAACTTCCACCATGACCTTCTACTGTACTAACTGGGAAATAAGGGATTTCGCTATAAGGTATACTTACTTCAACTTTAATTTCACTCGATAAGTTACCCAAACCACTGCCTAAAATGATGCCTATCTCGGCTTTTGAATTTACTTTACTTTGTATAAATGCAGTGGTTTCCGCCAACTGGCTCATTAAATTGGACATATTCAAAAATTAGAGGACAAATATACTTCAAATAAAAAATAAGGCCATCAACTAGTAGCTGATGGCCTTAGGTAAGGTATGTAATTTAAGACTAGCTTAAACGTTTTACATTTACTGCATTCAAACCTTTTCTTCCTTCTTGTACGTCAAAGATAACTTTATCGTTAGCTTCAATTTGGTCAATAAGACCGTTCGCATGTACAAAAGTTTCTTTGTTGGAATCATCATGCTTAATAAAACCAAAACCTTTTTCTTCGTTAAAGAACTTTACAGTTCCTTGAATTTGTGTGTCCATTGTAAAAATTGTATATTAATAAGGGTGCAAAGATACAGTTAATATGCTCCCCTCCCTAAAGTTAATTGTTAAAGTCTCGAATTTGGCTGTAAACTGCTGATTTGTCTTAACCCAACCAATTCATCATGTCTGCCTCCAAAAGGCCTATAATAAACCAAAATAGTATAACTGTTCTCGGTTTCCCAATAATTGCCTTCGGTCAATGCAGTATTAGCAGGAAGCCCCATATTATTTTGATCCTTTGTGGCATAAGTATAACTATAATATCCTTGTTTCAGGGTTAAGCGCTTGTAATAAATGCCCTTACGTTCGTCAAATTCCATCAAAGAAGAATCCGTTATTTGATTACCCGTTAATTCCCCCACCAAATAAACCTGTTTACCCGCTATAGGTTGCCTGTTTTCTGGAGCTAAGGTAAATTCTACTTCAGCATAATCAGATTGCCACCATGGATTAATTGACTCAGTTGTAGCAATTTCACTAAACCCATTTAAATCTCTATACCATAAATAACGCAACCCAGTTCTAATCGCATCTGGTTTCACATAAACCAATACAGGAATATTCACTCTTAAAATTTTATCAACCCGATCACTTTCAAAGCGCAAACTCCTTAAATCTACCCATCTGTATTCTTTACCAGCGGGAAATATGCAATCCTGTTCTGCATTGTATTCTAACATATTGCCCCTAATAAAACTAGGCTGAAGTTTTTGAGCAGCATTATCCCATCTTCCATTTTGCAAAATAACGGTTTGGATTTGTTGGGGATTGATCGAATTCAGGGGCAAAGTGTTCACCCCCAATTGAATTTTCTGGTGGGTTTGAATCAACTGCGAATTATATGGCTGCTGAATTTGAGCCGCAATTCCCACTTTATTATCTACTACATAAAATCGTTTGGTAAATAAAAGCTTGGACGTATCCGCATCTTGAAAAACTTTGAGAATATAGTTGCCGCTTCTTGTTGGAACAGCAGAACGATCGGGCAACATGGCTTGATAATGTACGTATTGAACTTGAGCAATAGAAGAAATTCGGTACTGACTAATTCTGTTTTGCTGAAAGCCTCTTATAAAATCAAATGGACTCCACTGGGCTTCGGACCAATCTGCATTGCATAATTGAAAAGTATAAAAATAATTTTTAGGATATGCGCCCAAATCATCAAAATGCAATTCCAACTGATCTGCAGAATTCAATCCAATTATAGGTAGCGCCAATTGATTGTTTTGTGGGAATAATTTAACGGTTCGGATGGAAGGCAAAAAAACATGGTCTGGTTTTAGTTGGCTAAATCCATTGATGGTATAAAGTAAGCAGCAAAGCAGCAGGATGTATTTCATAAAGGATAAACTTACTGAAACTATTGTATTATTAGTAGCTTTGGTATAGTCAAAAACCGTACCGTTTGAATTTTTCTCTTTTCATAGCCAAAAGACTCGCTTTTAGTAAACAGCAGTCTTTTTCAAGATTTATTATTCGGCTTTCAGTGGGTGCAACCACTGTTGGCATAGCGGCTATGATTATTACCCTTTGTTTTGTAAATGGGTTTCAACAAACGGTGGCAGATAAAATATATAGTTTTTGGGGGCATATAAGAGTTCAACATTTTGAGCCCGATAAATCTATGATGGCCGAAGAAGTTTCCATCAACAGAGATCGGCCCGTAGAAAAATTGATACAATCGCAAAAAGGAGTATCCAAGATTCAAGCATTTGCTACAAAGTCGGCGGTTTTAGAATTTGATAAAAATATTGAAGGAGTATTATTAAAGGGGATTGAAGCCAACTATGACAGCAGCAGGATACAACCATTTATCACCCGCGGAAAATGGATTCATTTTTCAGATAGCAGTTACAGCAGAGAAATATTGGTTTCTGAACAAATTGCAAGCCTGTTGAATATCCAATTAAATGATACTGTTACCGTATATTTCGTAGGAACCAATGAAACAAACACGAGCTATAGAAAATTGAGGGTTGTAGGTTTGTACAAAACAGGAATTGAAGAGTATGATAAAGTTTTTTTATTGGCAGATTTAAAATTAATTGCAAGAATAAATAACTGGACCACCGAACAAATTGGTGGATATGAAATTTTTATTGACCAACAGTTCAATAAAGACACGGTGAATGAACAACTCATGTCTAAGCTTCCAACTGAATGGATGAGCAGAACAGTGGCTTCTATTTACCCCAATATTTTTGATTGGCTTGATATTCAAAATATGAATAGAAATGTCATCTTCATCATTATGGCAGTAGTAGCCATTATTAATATGATTTCCTGCTTGCTTATTTTAATTTTAGAAAGAACCAGAATGATTGGTGTTTTTAAAGCATTAGGGGCAAAAGACAATAGCATTATTCAAATATTTCTTTACTATGCAGCTGTTATTGCATTAAGGGGAATTTTAGGCGGTTTCATTATAGGAATGGGGTTGGTACTTATACAACAATATACCGGTTTTATAAGCTTAGACGAAACTGCTTACTATGTAAAAACAGCACCAGTCCAAATAATTTGGTGGCAAATCATTGCCGTTTGTTTAACCACTTTTTTGGTATCATTTACCGTTATGTTGATACCCGCTTTACTGGTTAAAAAAGTAAATCCAATCAAAGCGATTCAATTTAGGTAATTCAATTATTTTTTAATGAGATGAGAAAGTAATATGCCTGCCGCAACAGCAGCATTCAAAGATTCTGCTCCTCCAATTCTAGGAATATGAACAGGCGAGCTAATAAATGGTAGCAATTCTTTATGTATTCCTTTAGACTCGTTCCCAATCAATAAAACCCCCTCTTGAATTGTTGCCTGATTGTACACTGAATCTCCTTCCAATAATGCCCCAAAAATGGGAATTCCAACATCAGTCAACAGATTGGCTAAATTTCCATATCCCACTTTTACACGAATAAAACTGCCCATGGTGCTTTGAATCACTTTGGGATTGTAGGCTTCAACAGAATCTTCGGAAGCTAAGATGGTATGAATACCAAACCAATCTGCAATCCGAATAAGGGTTCCCATATTTCCTGGATCTTGAATTCCATCCAAAGCCAATGTTATTCTCCCATTCTGTGGCTTTTGGGCAATGAAATTTTGCTGTTCTGCAATTGCCAACACTTTATTGGCAGTTTGCAATCCACTAATTTTTTGCAACTCTTCTTCGGAAACCCTTGTTAGTTGCGCTTTCCCCATTAATGGATGTTCCCAATCATTTACTGCAAATATTTTTTGCACCACAAAAGAGCTATTCAATAGTTCGTCTACTCCCTTTAGTCCTTCAACAATAAACAAGCTTAGCTCATCCCTTTGTTTTTTGTGGTATAAACTTTGAATATATTTGGCCTCAATCTTGCTTAACATTGTGTATGCATTTTATGGTAAAAAGGAGTTTTATTGGTTTTTTCAGGTTGTTAATAGTATTGATGATACTGTCTTCCTGTTCTGAACAAAAGAGAACCTGGGTAAGAAACTATCCCAAGAACACTCCTTTTGTCTACAATAACCAAATTACCCTTCATGGTAATTTTACCAAAGATGAGAAAAAACGTTTATTATCAGATTTGCAAAATTATTGGGACGATAGTTTGAAAGTTCCTAAACAACAACAGTTTGGCCTATTTTATAAAATAAAAAATCCAGCTGTTTTTGATAGTACCAATATTGATCGGTCTGCACTCTTCATGAACTCGTACTTAAATGCGCAAGGATATTACTATTCTGTCTTAACCAATAACTATACCATTGATACGGTAAAAGACCAAATAAGGGCCAGTGTATTTATGGATATTGATGCGGGTAAGAATATTACCATTGATCAGGTTTCTTATGAAATGAACGATTCAACCCTACAACAAATAGCTGTAGCAGAAGCTGGAAAAAGTTATTTAAAAAAGAGTAATCCCTATTCAAAACAAGTCATTAGCAATGAGTTAGATAGAATGGTAGGTCTATATAGAAAAAATGGATATTATAAAATCACTAGAGAAGATGTATATGCTTATGTAGATTCTAACAATACCAAACTTTTTGCATTAACTATTGATCCATTTGAACAAGCCAAGTTATTGTCGGAAGTGGCAAAAGCCAAAAAAGAAAATCCCAATTGGGACATTGCCATCAGACAAAGAGAAGTAGAAGACAGTTCCAGAATTCTTAAATACCATATTGGTAATTTGTATTATTACCCTGAAACAAAAATCACGGATGTTCCTGATAGTTTAATAACCGATAAATCTTTTTTTGAAAAGAAAAGTGAATCAACTTTTATGCGCTACAAAAAAGGCTTATTCAGTTTTAGGCCACTAAAAGAAGACACTTATTTTAAAAAAGGGGATGTTTACAATGAAGAAAAGTATTTTAAAACAGCCAATGCATTAGGACAATTATCTGCTTGGCAAAATATTGATATCAGGCCAGAAATAAGAAATAGAGATACATTGGATATGTATTTTTTCATGACACCAGCAGTAAAACAGAGCTTTACAGTAGACTTAGAAGCCAGCCGAAATATTGCAGATATTGGGGTGACCAACCTCTTAGGTATTACTACCAATTTATCTTACAACAATAGAAATGTTTGGAAAAATGCCATTCAATCTATTGCTACTTTTAGAACGGGTGTGGAATTGAACATTTTGAGTAGCAGCAATGAAGCCGACCAATTATTACAAACATTTCTAATTAATATAGGACACACTTATATTTTTCCTGGAATCATTCAACCATTCAAAAGATGGAAAGGTTTAGACAAAATTGACAATAGAAGAACACTGTGGTCAGTAAATGGGGGCTATGTAGATAGAAGAAATTTTTATAGAGTACGCAATTTAACTACCAGCTTTGGTTACGAATGGAAAAAAGGAAATAACTCCTTTTTGTACAAGCCTATTAATGTAGAATTATATTCAATTGATAAGCTTGACTCACTCGATCAACTGATTATTAAAAACCCATTTTTAAAAGCTTCTTTTAACGAAGGAAGCATTGTAAGCCAGAGCCTCTCATTTGTAAGAACAACAAACGGAAGTAAAAATCCTAATAAAAATAAATTTTATCGATTAGCGGTAGAAGAAGCGGGAGGATTATTTGGTTTTATTCCAGGCTTACAAGGAAATATTTATAGGTATCTTAAAGTAGAGACGGAGTATAAACAATCGGTAAAGTTTGCAAAATCTGAATTGGCTTACAGGGCTTTTGCAGGAATTGGATACAATTACGGGGGAGATACCATTATTGGTCCTACCCTACCTTTCTACAAACAATTTTCTGCAGGAGGACCCAACAGTATGCGAGCATGGAGATTGAGACAATTAGGGCTAGGTAGTTCCAATCAAAGTGAAACAGATACGGCTTCAAATGCATTTCGAGATCGTTTCGGAGACATGCAGTTAGAGTTCAATGTTGAATATCGTTTTCAATTAGCCACAATCGGCAGCTTCAAAATTGGCTCTGCATTGTATGCAGATATTGGTAACGTATGGAATATTAAAAGAGCAGCTTCCACCGATTCGGACACCCGTTTTTCTTTAAATAGTTTTACTAGGGATATGGCCATAGGGATTGGTACTGGACTAAGATTCGACATGTCCTATTTTTTAATCAGACTCGATTTTGCTTACAAACTAAAAGATCCATTAAGGGCGGCGAATAATGGTTGGATGAGCATACGAGATTTTACTTGGAACGATATTAGACCCAATGGAATTAAAGTACCCAACTTTGCCTTGCAACTAGGAATAGGATTACCCTTCTAATGATTTAAGTTCATCTATTCCCTTTTCAAATGCCTCCATAGAAAGGGCATCATCTACTTTAAAATGACCAATTCGGGTTCTTCTTAAACTACTCATATACCCGCCCACCCCCAGCGATTTTCCAAAATCGTTGGCAAGGCTTCTGATATAAGTGCCAGTAGAACAAACCACTTTAAAATGAACAATGGGTAATTCAATTTTTTCTATATCGAATGAATAGATCGTAACAGGTCTTGGCTCTAGCACCACATCTACGCCTTTTCTTGCAGCTAAATAAACGGGTTTACCCTCCTGTTTAATAGCAGAATGAATAGGTGGAACCTGCATAATCAACCCTTTAAATTCATCCGTTGCTGCAACAATTTGTTCGGCTGTTAAATGGTCTATTGAACAAAACTGAGTTGGCTCAGATTCTAAATCATAGGTTGGAGTAATAGCACCCAAAGTAAAAGTACCCGTGTACTCTTTCTCCATACCCATATACTCATTAATCTTCTTAGTAAATTTCCCCGTGCAAACAATCAGCAAACCAGAAGCCAACGGATCTAATGTGCCAGCATGACCTACTTTTACAATTCTTGTGATATTTCTAATTTTTCTTACTACATCAAACGAAGTCCATGTAAGTGGTTTATTGATGAGAATTGTCTTTCCTTCTAAATAGGGCTGTAATGCAGGGTGTATTTCTTTTTGCTTCATTTTATTTTAACGCAGTCCAAATTGAATCCAAGACTGGATTGGGTGCAAAGGAACTGTTTTTATAAGGAACAGCAAATTCGGTAGCGTGTTTTATTCTTTCATCCGTAGCAGGATGAGATTGCATAAAGGAAAGTACTTCTGGTATTTCAGGACTATTCTCTTTTAGACGTTGCATTAATTTTTTCATTGCTAATGGATGAATATTGTTTTTAACCAATATTTTCATCCCCTCTTCATCTGCATTTTTTTCAATACCTCTAGAAAAGTGCATAGTTCTTAACCCCTCTGCATTCTCTACAACAATAGAAAACACACCCGAAATATCATTCAACACAACAGAAACAATGAGACCTGTTGCAGCACTTCTTAATATAGATCGTAAACTATGTCTCTCATTAATATGGGCCGTTTCATGCCCTAATAAAGCAGCTAATTCGTCTGGCGACTTCATTGCTTTGATTATTCCAGAATAAACCACAATATTTCCGCCTGGAATAGCATAGGCATTTACTTCCTTATTTTTTACAACAGTCAATTTAATAGGGTAATTGTTGCTTAGTTGCATTGATCGGGCAAATTCTTGCAACAATTTTGTTCTCTCCTTATCAATGGTTTCACCTTGCATCATCGACTGATACATTTTTTCTCCCAGTTCGGTTTCGGTAGTTGGTTTAATCAACTTTAATCCTGCCCAAGGCACAATGGATGAAATACCCCAATACACACCCGCTAATAAAATGACTACCATTATACCCAATGAAAATACATTCATTCTTAAAAGTGATCCTGCAAATGATTGGTCTTTCTGATTAAACTTTTGTTTCAAGTCCACTGCAAAACTTTCATTTGCACTAAAAGAAATATAATTAGTGGCATTCTTATTTAAAAATACAAATAGTTGATCCCCTGTTTGTTGAAGTTGGCATTGTTGATAAGGAAAAAACAAAACAGTTGCTTCTTTATCCCAATAAACACCCAACTGAATAGAGATTCCTTCTGCATTAAAATACATCAATGCAGATTTAGAACCAGCTTGTAATCCATCAAAAAAATTGACCTGTTGAATATTGTCCATTATATTATAAAACCAAAGTCTAAAAAGTCGGCTATATCTTCTCCGGTTGCATCATCAAAATTTTCTTGGGTTTGCCTTAATTCATCAAATGTGATTGTACCATCCAGGACTATATTTTCTAGCAAAAAGCGCGTAGTCCTTACCACAATCCATGGAGTAGCCAAGCCTAAAGTAAAAACAAAAAGTATCAGGTTTACCATGATCATTGCTAAAAAATCTCCACCAGTGGCTTTGGATTTCAACAACATGGTTTGATCGCCTTTTGTAAGTCTTAAGTTATTAACAAAGTAGGCAAACAAATCTTTCTGCCACCAAAAGAAATAAATTCCGAAAGTAAAAATACTCAGCAAATATCCTTTTACATTGAGCCAGAAGTATTCACCACCCACGCCTTTATAAGAGAATCGGGCATCTCCTATTTTAATATTACACAATAAGTATCTACGCAAATTCATGATAAACCAAGCGCCATAAATTCCAAAGGTAACAATGGTTAAAAAAGTTCCCTTAATGCAAAGCATGAGTAGTTCCCATTTATCACCCATGTATCCAAAACGTATTCCACTCCAAATGGTCTTGGCGAATCGGTAACGATAAGAGCCATGAATAGCCAAGGGAATGATGAACAAAAGGATAATATATAATAGTGCAGTAGCAACCAATTCTTGTTCATTCAATGACAAGTAAATCACTAGTCCATATAGACATAACAATATCAAAAAAGCTTTAATAAACCCTTTAAACATTTGTTCTCCTGTACCAGTAAACACAAAGGGTTGACCATTAAAATGGGTATTCCCATAAAAGAAATGCAGTGTCCTTGCTTTTGCCCAAGGATAATAAAATCCAAGGGTAATGGTAGTGAGTATAATATTCACCAATTGAATTTTGAAATACTCAAATCCACTGCCTTTGAAAACAAGACTATATTTATTATATTCCATTTAATAAATATATCAATAAGCTCTGGCAAATAGCACTCGTTGGGTCGATTTTTTTCCAGATAAAATACAAAGCCCTTCCTCTTGAGGATTGTCTAAAGGAATGCAACGAATGGTGGCTTTTGTAAGCTCTTTAATTTTGTCCTCTGTTTCTGCTGTTCCATCCCAATGCGCCGAAACAAAACCCGCTTTCGTGTCTAAAATTTCAACAAACTCATCCCAAGTATCGGCGGTTCTAATATTTTCTTGTTGAAATGCTTTTGCTTTATTGTACATAGACAATTGAATATTGTCTAATAAAGAATGAACAAATGCAGCTATTCCATCTAAAGGCACCGTTTGCTTTTCTTTGGTATCTCTTCTAGCAACTTCAACCACTTTGTTTTCTAAATCTCTTGCACCTACTGCAATTCTAACTGGAACACCTTTTAATTCGTATTCCGCAAATTTCCATCCCGGCCTGCTGTTATCAGAATCATCGTATTTCACAGAAATACCTAAACTGATCATTTCCTTTTTCATTTGATGAACCACTTCATCTATTTGTGCTTTCTGCTCCTCTCCTTTGTAAATAGGAACAATCACTACCTGAACTGGTGCAATTCGGGGTGGTAAAATCAGTCCGTCGTCATCGCTATGAGCCATCACTAATCCCCCAATTAAACGAGTACTCACTCCCCAACTTGTTGCCCATACATAGTCTAGCTTATTTTGCTTATCACTGAATTTTACATCAAAAGCTTTGGCAAAATTTTGACCTAAGAAATGCGATGTACCTGCTTGCAAAGCTTTACCATCTTGCATTAAAGCTTCTATACAATAAGTGTCTTCTGCACCGGCAAAGCGTTCATTAGGAGATTTCACTCCTTTAATAACGGGTAATGCCATCCAATTTTCTGCAAAGTCTGCATACACATCTAACATGCGTTTGGTTTCTTCAATGGCTTCTTCAGCAGTAGCATGTGCAGTGTGACCTTCTTGCCACAAAAATTCTGCAGTTCTTAAAAACAACCTGGTTCTCATCTCCCATCTTACCACATTCGCCCATTGATTAATCAATAAAGGCAAATCACGGTAACTTTGAATCCAACCTTTATACGTATTCCAAATGATTGCTTCACTAGTTGGGCGAACCACCAACTCTTCTTCTAATTTTGCTTCTGGATCAACAATTAATTTTCCTTTATTATTGGGATCTGTTTTTAATCGATAATGGGTAACCACTGCACATTCTTTTGCAAAACCTTCTGCATTTTTTTCTTCGGCTTCAAATAAGCTTTTCGGTACAAAAAGGGGGAAATAAGCATTCTGGTGACCAGTGTCTTTAAACATTTTGTCTAAAACATCTCGCATATTTTCCCATAGGGCAAAACCATAAGGTTTAATAACCATACATCCCCTTACCGCTGAATAATCAGCCAAATTACCCTTGATAATTAAATCGTTATACCATTGTGAGTAGTCTTGCGCCCTAGATGTTATTTCCTTGCCCATAAAATATTTTTGTTTTTTTTAACCTGTTCAACACTAACATTTGTTAGTTGGCATGTAATTTGCCACTATATTGATAGAGGTTACCAATCGCAAATGTATGTAACTTCACTCAACCAAGTTGATCAACCTAAAAAGGAAAATCATGAAAAAGTTATTACTAAGTGCTTTCGTTGCTGCAACCATTCTTAGTGGATGTAGTACTGCTTATCAAATGGGACAAACTCCAGATGATGTATATTTTTCACCAGGAGAAGAAAGAGAAACCTATGCGGCTGCCAACAATAAAAATAACGACGAGCGTTACCAAGAATACGTAAGCACTATGGATGATCGATACTTGCGCATGAGAGTTGGGAATAGAGATCGTTGGAGCACCATCGACAATTTTAGTTATTGGAATGATATGCGCTATGATTTCTCACCTTATACATTCAATCACTTTAATACTTTTAATCCCTGGATTTTAGATCCTTATCAATTTAATTTTAATCCATGGGGTATTGGTCTAGGATTCAGACCTGGCATTTATGGATGGAACAATTTTTATGGAGGTGGATGGAATGGAGGCGTATTCGGAAATCCAATTGGATGGGGAAATCCAATGTTTTCAGTCATTACTTATGCAAATCCAAAAGCAAGTTTACCTACTTATACTTCTGGATCTAACTTGAGTGCTCTGCGCAATAGAATGTATAATAACAACAATGATCCAAGAAATGGTAATTGGTATGCACCAGGTACCAATGGAGGAAGCAATAATTTTAGCAACTTAGTTAAAAGAGTATTCTCGGGCCCTACTACATCTGGTGGAACTGGAAGTAGTTATGATCGCTCAATTAGAACTTTTGGCAACAGCTCAAGCAGCAGCATACCTACTACTAGTAGCAGTGCTGGTGGTGCGAGTGGTGGCTTTAAAAGTACTGGATCTAGTGCCAGCACAGGACGTGGTGGCAGAAACTAATTAACCCATTTTATGAAAAAATATTTCGGCTTACTAATAAGCGGACTGGCAATTTTTGCCCAATCAGCAACAGCACAATCTCCAGAAGAAGCTTTAAGACTTGCTTGGTTTACCCAAAATGGTACAGCAAGAAATATGGCGGTTGGTGGAGTGATGGGCTCTTTAGGTGGAGACATTACTGCAAACCACGTAAACCCTGCTGGTATTGGTTTATATAAGACTAGGGAATTGGTATTGTCACCGGGATTTTTACTAAATAATAATAAATTCAACTATAGGGGAACTGATTCTTCCAGTAGTAAATCTGGTTTTGGTTATGGTACCACTGGTATTGTTTTAGCAGGATCAAATAAATCGGGATACAGCAAATGGACCAGTTCTGCAGTTGCTATTTCTGTAAATCAATTGGCGAATTATAATAACCAAGTAAGTTTTAGTGGTCGAAATAATTTCAGTTCTTTCACCGAAAAATATTTAGAAGAACTAACCCGTGATAGAGCAGATACCAATGCTGCATTAAGTAATTATATTTTTGGATCCTCTCTTGCATTTAGAACATTTTTAGTAGACACATTAAGTGGAGTTGGTGGTGCTGTAGCAGGATATCAAAGCTTGGTCCCCATTTCAACCGGTGTGAACCAGTCATACAATGCAAGAACAACTGGTGGATACAATGAAATAGCCATTGGATTTGCAGGTAATATGGCCGACAAATTATACGTAGGAGGTAGCTTCAATATTCCGATTGTTAAATACAACCGCGAACTGGTTTACAGTGAAAGGGATGCAACCAATGATCCAACCAATCAGTTTAGTTTCTTTGAATACAAAGAAAGCTACTCTTCACAGGGTGCGGGTATTGGTGTAAAATTAGGAACCATCTACAAGCCTACCCCATTTGTAAGAATTGGATTTGCATTTCATAGCCCGCAGTTTATCACCATGACCGATCGTATTCGTTCTTCGCTTGTTGCCAATACAGAAACATATGCAGGACAAAGATCTGAGAGCAGTGACAATTTAAACAGTGGTAGAGCGGGTACCAGCAAGTACAATATTACCACCCCCTGGAGGGCAATTGGTAGCTTTAGTTATGTGTTCAGAGAAATCAACGACACTCGTTTACAAAAAGGGTTTATTAGTGCAGATATTGAATATGTGCATTATAAGGGAGCAAGATTTGCAGTAGCCGGAGAAAACGCATCTGATGCAGGATTCCGTAATTATTATTCTGCGTTAAATGAAGCCATCATAGATAATTACAAAGGAAATATCAATGCAAGAATTGGAGGAGAACTAAAATTCAATACCATTATGTTTAGGTTGGGTGCTGCATATTATGGAAGCCCTTACCAAGATGAGGCATTGCAAGCCAGCAGGGTCATTGGTTCTGGAGGATTGGGATATAGAAACAAGGGAATGTTTATAGACTTATCCTATTCGCATATCATGAACAAGGACGCTGTATTTGCTTATCGATTGAATGATAAGCCCAATACTTTTGCTGAGCAAACTGGAAGCAGGGGCAGCATCATGCTTACTTTTGGTTTTAAATTGTAAGCAAACAATTCATTGTTTAGGCAACCACTTCTCCTTCTAAGTCGTAATCGTAGGCCTTGGTAATTTTCACCTGTACAAATTCACCAATAGGTAGTTTTTTAGTGCTGTGAATGACTACTTCATTGTCTACTTCAACACTGTCAAATTCTGTTCTGCCCAAATAACGACCTGCTTCTTTTTTATCTATCAATACTTTAAAAATCTTCCCTACTTTTTCTTGGTTTTTCTCGTAAGAAATTTCTTGTTGCACTTCCATGATTTCCTGAGCTCGGGCTGCTTTTACATCGGCTGGAACATTGTCTACTAAATCGTATGCACTGGTATTTTCCTCGTGACTATAACTAAAAATTCCAACTCGATCAAAGCGATGTTCTTGCAAAAATGCTTTCAATTCTTCCACATCTTCTTCGGTTTCTCCAGGGAAACCAGCAATCAATGTGGTTCTTAAACAGATACCAGGTACTGCAGCTTTTATTTGGTGAATCAGTTCAGACATTTCTTCACGAGTAATATTTCTACGCATGGCTTTTAGCATGCTATTACTCGCATGTTGTAAAGGCATGTCTAAATATTTACAAATATTGTCTCTGCGCTGCATGACTTCTAAAATTTCGAGTGGAAACTTACTTGGATAAGCATAATGCAATCTGATCCACTCTATTCCTTTCACATCGGCCAACGCATCCAACAGTTTGGGCAATGCACGCTCTTTATACAAGTCTAAACCATAATAGGTCAACTCTTGTGCAATCAGCATGATTTCCTTCACCCCCTTTTGAACCAAGGACTCGGCTTCCCTAACCAGGTCTTCTATTGATCTGCTAATATGTTTGCCACGCATTAAAGGAATGGCACAAAAAGAACAGGTTCTATTACAACCTTCCGCAATTTTCAAATACGCATAGTGTTTGGGAGTACTCAACATACGCTCACCCAATAGTTCTGCCTTATAATCAGCTTCAAATTGTTTTAAAATCAAGGGCAATTCCAACGTACCAAACCAAGCATCTACTTCGGGCATTTCTGCTTCTAAATCTCCGCGGTAACGTTCACTTAAACAACCAGTCACATATACTTTATCTAACTTACCTCTGCGCTTCAATTCTACCTGGTCTAGAATGGTATTAATGCTTTCCTCTTTGGCTTTGTCTATGAAACCACAGGTATTCACAACCACAATATTATGATCTAGCTTGGCATTCTCATGCACCACATCAATATCATTGGCAGCCAATTGACCACTCAATACTTCTGAGTCTACTAAATTTTTGCTACAACCTAGTGTGATGATATTAACCTTGTCTTTTTTGAGTGTTTTTGCCTTCATGAGAGGGCAAAATTAAGGATTTTGAGGGGAACAGCTAATGGACTAAATCAATTTACCCGCCAAGCCAATCAATAGCTCTAATCCATTTTGAATATTTGAAAGGGCTTTGATTTTATCGTTATTGCTCTTGGTTTGGTCTTTTATAAGCTTAATCAGTGCATTAAAATCGGCTGTATTCATAGAATTTTCATCTAATAAAGCTTGTAATTCCTTGGCATCAATATGGGTCAATTGATTGATCTGATTCGCTAATTGAGCATCCGTTTCTTTTTGGGCCTGCTTCGCTTTTTTTTGCCATTGGTTATTCATAACTACAATTATTGGTTCAATACTTTATTTAGATCTTTGTTTAAATTAACAACCAGCCCACCTATATTTCCAGAAGAAGAAACAAACCGATCTAATAATTCAGCCAATTGGTCATAATCAATTCCTTTTTTCTTAAACCAATTGGACTGATTGAGTAATTGCTTTTTTTCCTCGTTTAATTTAACCGCAGATTCTAACAACCGTTTCATTTCGTTATTGGCCAATTGGTATTTAGCAAAATCGGTATTGAGTTGTTCCATTACTTTGGTTTTTGCAGAATCCAATGCCATTTGCATGGTATACTGGCGCTCGTTAATTAAAGGAAGCGCAGCAGCCATCATTTGAGGAAGCTCCAATTTTGCATCCATCTCCTCCTCCAAATCACTGGTCATTTTATTAATGATGCTGGGAGTATATTCGTTTTTAATAAAATCGTTCACCCTTGCTTTTTTTGCTGCAAATAGTTGATGGATCAATAAAATATTTAACTGATGCATTCTGGCTCCTTCTTCCTGAATTCGCTCAGACAATGTGATGCTTTGTAATGGAATACGGGTACAAGCCCCCAAGCTACCAACTAGACATAGCAACAGAAAACAAGAAATCAATGAGTATCTATTTCGCATACACCTACATTAAAGAACCAAAATAAGGTTTCGAAAAAAGATATGCAACCGTGTTTTCACGGAGATTTTAATCCCCCAACCAACTATTCAACATGGCCAATTGATCAGCAGTAAATGAAGGCAATGGGCTGATTTTATATTGCAGTTTTTTCTGCCCCCCTTTCTCTATTTCAGTACTGGTAAGGGTTAAGCCAGCATAACCCAGGTATTTTTGGTAGTCTAACTGCTTGGTAGTAGAAATAAATTCAAACTCGTTCGCCAAAGATTGACCGGCCATTTGCTCGCAAGCAGCTTGAAATTCTGCATCGGTAAAACCCCTTTGTAATCGCTGATAGTATTCTTGGTACATCAACCGCATCACATGATCTAAACTGAATTGGTTGTTTGATGCGTTGCGAATGGCAAGGTCTAATAACATACCTACCACAGGACCTTTATCATAATAAGAAATGGCTTTGTTTTTATCTAGGCCACTGGTACCGAAAGGCCCATCGGACCATGTGTTGTAACTGGCTTGTAATAAACTTTGGTGGGCTTTACCAGGATTGTTTTCGTGTGCCGTAATATTGTTGGCGAGATTACTTAAGAAGGTTTCTCTATCTACAATTTTAGCCCGCTTCACCATTAAATATTCAAAGTAAACCGAAAGTCCTTCACTGATCCATAACTGAGTGGTCTTACTCCCTTTATCATAATCAAAAGGCCCCAACTCAACAGGCCTAATCCTCTTTACATTGTAATGATGAAAATATTCATGGCTCAAAAAATTCATGATGCGATTAATGTCAGCTGGCGTTTTTAATTCATTGCCACTAAAACTGACGGTGGTATTGTTTAAATGTTCAATGCCACCCCTACCCGGCCCAATCCCAATAAAAGTATATTCCTTAAAGGGAATATGATCAATAATATTTACCCCTTGCTCTATGGCTTTTTGTAAAGTGTTCATGAATAATTGATCATCAAAACTGCCCATATTATATCCAATAAAACGATGCGGCACACCACGAACAGTAAATGTAGGAAGCGCTTTTAAATCACCTATCAAAATGGGACAATCATATAAGATATCAAAATTGGGTGCAGTAAATGCATTGGTTTTCCCTTTTACTTTTTCTAATCCAGTAGCAATTTTTTTAAACCTGGGTTGATCAGCACTGTTGACGGTTACTTGTACCGGCTGTTGCAACATGCCCGCTACATAAAAGAAATTATTAGCTGGAACAATATAGGCATGGGCACTATCAATAAAACTATTGGCAACAAATTTTCGCTTGGTTTGAATTTGATAGGTCACACGAAAAGGACTGTTCTTTTTGTTCAACACTACCCAAGTATTGCTATTGATTTTATTTACTTTTAATGCAGTTCCATTGGGACTATGGGCAACAAAAGAATCTACGGTATTGGCATAGTTCATTAACT
>Ga0209480_10000369_pt1 | contig 38432 bp, 22 predicted proteins | sample JI61114C2DNA_FD_187501 | JGI IMG/M metagenome (GOLD analysis project Ga0209480, IMG submission 187501) | Wastewater effluent complex algal communities from Wisconsin, to seasonally profile nutrient transformation and Carbon sequestration -... | ecosystem: Engineered > WWTP > Effluent > Algae... | reverse complement strand
TCCCGCAGCCTTCAATGAGAGGTCGCGGAAAGGTGTCAGGAAGTTCGTCTCCTCGATCCAGTGGCCAAAAAATCGCGTTTTTGCCGAACTTTGCTTTAATCAGCGTCTCCTTAGAGCTTTTGAAAGGCTCCGCCACAATGATTTCCCAGGGTCGGTGCCATGACCGCCAAGCTTTTCCGCCCAGTGCCTGCGGTGTTTTACGAGAGCACCCACATAGCCTCCGGTCTTCTGGCAAAAGTGGCACGGCTCTGCATGGATCGCTGCGGTTACTCGGGCACGATTATCTGATCATCGGGCTGAACTTGAACATCAATGCTGGGGTTACCCAAGCCGGTGGACAGGTTGTGGACTGTCGGGGTGCTGCCAGAGCGAATCAGTTTGACCTTCTTCATACTGCCGAAGGGGGTAGGACCACCCGCATTGAAGATGGCCTGGGACATGGTCATGCCCTGCTTGTAGGGAACGGTGCCGGGCTTGTTTACTCCGATCACCGTGACGAACCGCGCCGTGATTCCTCCGCCTTCTCCGCCGCCATCAATGGACACAACGACGGTGGGCCGAGTGTAGTACTCCTGACTGATGTAAGTCTGCTCGATGGAACGCTGGAGGGCCGAGGGCTTCAACCCAACGGCACGGATGTTACCAATATATAGCAAGGGGATGGTTCCATCGTCCGATACAGTGTATACGCCGCGAATCTGCTGAATCTCATTGTCAGGAATGCCACCGATGGAAACGGTCACTCGATCTCCTTTTCGTAAAGGCAGTTCACCGACCTGGGCTTGGGAAAATGAGTGACCCAAAACAGATGTGAGAATGAAATAGAGGAGCGTTTTCATGAGATCGGTGTTTCGAGATGAACAAGACAACGTTAGAAAAGATCGTCTTGGGATGATCTGGCCGCAACTGCGTGTGATGGCGAAACTACTGCCGCCATGGTCGGTTCGGATTTCTGGCGACGGCGACGTTTTTGTGGCTGCTCGCCCGGGGCGGCGGGCTGGTTGTTTGGCGAGTAGTAGGTGTAGTAGCTGGTGTAGTATTGGTATTGGGAGTCGCTGCGAACATCGACGTTGTTCAACACGACCCCGAGCACCCGCCCACCGACATTTTCGACAGTCTGCTTCACGCGCATGAGCATGTGGCGGGGCAGTTTGCGATGCTGGACGACGATCATCGTCATGTCAGCCTCATTGGCTAGCACCGAAGCATCGCTGACACCGAGAATGGGCGGTGAGTCGATGAGCACGAGGTCAAAGCGGCTCTTCACGTCGGCAATCAGATCACTCATTCTCTGTGAATTCAAAATGCCAGCGCTGTCGGCAGGCAACAGCCCACTGGGCAGAAAGTACAAGTTGTCCGTGGGTGTGCGGACGACGACCTCTTCCAATCGAACATTGGTGGTGAGGAAGTTCGTCAGCCCTGTGGCATTGCTGACATCAAAGAGGCGATGAAGGCTGGGACGACGCAGGTCTGCATCAATCAGCAGGACACTGTATCCGCCCTGAGCGCAAACCGTGGCTAGATTGCAGAGGGTGGTGGATTTCCCTTCGCCAGCTCCACCGCTGGTCACGGTGATGCAGTTTGCTTCTGGATTGCGGCGGTTGAATTCGATGTTCGTGCGCAGGATTCGATACGCCTCGGCATCAGGGTTAAAGCCGCTGGTTCGATGCAACACGCCGACGTTCTTGGGAACGACGGCGAGCACGGGCACGCCGAGGAATCGTTCGACGTCATCAAGGCTCTTCACCGTCGTGTCCATGTACTCCAGGAAGAAGGCCAGCCCAAGTCCAAACATGAGTCCGAGGATTCCACCGAGTGCGAGATTGATGCTCACATTCGGTTTTGATGGCCGTGATTCAGGTTCGGCTTTGGCATAGATCGTCGCGGGTGACTTCACAAGCTGGAGTCCAGCGTCAGTCTCGGAGTATTTTTCCTTGAACTTCACCAAAAGCATTTCGATAAAAGTGACCTCGTCCTTTGCGATTTTATACTCATTGTAGGTAGCCCCTTTGTCGATCTGCTCTTTATCAGCATTCTCGCTATAAGCCTTCAGGGATTCTTGGCGTTTTTTGGCGGTATCGTAGCGATTTTGCAGGCCACGGATATGAGACTGGGTTTCTGTAAAGATGAGTTCTTTGGACTTGGCGAGTTGGCTATCTGCCGCGAGAACAAGAGGGTGACGCTTTCCCAACCCTTGCTGCATGAGTCCCTCACGGCTGATCTGAAGTTTTTGGTACTCAACAGTCATGCCGGTGAGATTGGGATTTTCGAGCCTCAACCCTGAAGCCTGCGAGACGAGTTCATCAGGGGTAAGTTTTCCGAGTTGCTCGATTTCGGCAGCGAGGTTTTGCACCTCAAGATCGGATTGTAACTCGGCCTGCTCACGAGATACTGACATTGAGTCTTCACCGGTCGCGAGCGTAGCTCCAGGCGTAATAGATGAGCCACCGCCGAGAATCCAGTCTCCCACGATGCCTGCCTTTTTTTTGGCTTCCTGCATTTTCAAGCGCGCCTGATTTTGCAACCGCTCTTGTTCAGCAATCTGTTTCCCTAATTGCTCCAAAGCCTCACGCTTCTGCTTGGTATCGATCTCGATACGCTGGGCCATGTAGCTAGCAGCAACGGCGTTGGCGACTTCCGCAGCCACGCTTGCGTCTTGGTCATAAAACTCGATTACAACGAAGTCAGAACGCACGCTCGACTGAGTGTCGAGATTCCCCTGCAATTTACCCAGCGCTGCCTGTCGTGATGGTAGGGACCACTTCTTCTGAAGCTCCAGTTTTTCCACCACTGGGTAAAGCGTCTCAGGCTTCGTGATCGTCTCAAACTCGGTTTTTACGAAGACATCGCTGCCTGCGAGCATGTCACTGCTGTCGGGATTGAAGACTTGAAGTTTATTTTGTAGTCGTTCGATCTTCATCTCGACACGTCCACGATACTTGCGTGGCATGATGTAGGTGATGATCGCTGCTGTGGCGAAGACGAGCAAGAATGACAAACAGATCAGACCGAAACGGTTGCGGATAACCTGCCAGGAGTCGATGGCTTGTGCTTGTATATCTTTGCCTGCTTCGCTCATGATGGGATTGATTATCTGAATGTATTAATCTCTTTTCGCCTTACAAACCGCCAGCGGTAGTCCTTGACTGACCGCTGGCGTTTGAGTTTTGGCTGTTGGTGTGGGAAATTTTAGAAGGAAGCGGTCAAGCCGAGCGAAATGTTGTTACGCTGAAACTCACGGGCTGCATCATCTGAAGAAAGGATCGAGTAACTGTAGGCTGCGTCAAGGGCGAGGTTTTCAGTGATGTTGTAGCTGACACCTGCGGACATCAGTAGCGAGTGTTCAGCCACATCTGGTGTCACCGAGCCGCCATCAAAGTCACTGTAGGCATACTGAACGCCAGCATGAACACCCAACCGCTTGTTGATCTGGTGATTCACATTCAAGCCTGTGCGCAGCGAATACCGGCTTTCATAGGCGGAAAGTTCAGCCCCATCAAAGCCAACAGCTCCAAACCAGCGCGCCTGCGTTTGTCTTGCGACTGAGTAGTTGAGCGCGACTTCACCGTAGGGTGCGGTTTTATTCGCACGCTCAGACCGGAAGAACTCCGCACCTGCACGGAAGGAACCTGTGAAACGCTGGCTCCAAGCGTGGTCAACACCAGCAAGGGCGAAATGCGACTGAAAATCCCTGCCCGCAGCGTTTTGATAGGTCGTGTGGCGATAACGATATTCCGCCGTGACGCTTGTGCGCTTGGTCAAGGCGTATGAAAACTGCTGAGCCACCAACTGTGACAGCCTGTCTTCGGCATCAGACACGACTTCATCTTCATACATGATACCATCAACAGTATAAGATGTGGTGGTGGAGAAGCGCTGAGACCAAGCGTAGCTCACGTTGAAGTTGTTGAAGCCATAAAGGTACTGGCCGTTAAACAGCGTTGTCGTGCCGCCCAAGGCAAGGTTTGGTTGAGCCTCGTATGATAGGAAGAAGTTATTGCTGATCTTCAGCCTCTGCGAGATTTGATGTGCGATATTGAATGCCACCCGCGCATTGTAAAAGGTGTCATCATAGCGAGGGATTTTGTCCAAGTAATGCACCGCACCAAGATCGACCGCAAAACTCCAAGGTGTCGTCGGATCAGCCTCCGTATATGTCGCACCAATCCCTGCTTGGACGTAAAAGGACTCGAAGCTCTCATAGCCGGGCGCTGAAAGCGTGTAGTCGAGGTAATCATAACCTCCACGAGTGCTCAAACTCCAGCGCAGCGCCTGATCTTCCTCGAAATCACCCGAGTAGTTCTGAATCGCGACCAGACCTTGGGCTTGGGCGTTTGCACCAGCGAACAACATGCCAGCAGCAGCTAGGATAAAAAGTGATTTGATCATGATGTGGGAACCTTGTTGACCTCGTCCTAGCTACAGGTGGCGATTCATGGGTAAAAAGGCACGGCACCGGTTGGCGATATGCAGTTCTTGTCACAAGGACGTGGAAGGAATCCTCCAGCAGGGGGCTGCATTAAATAAACGCCGCGAATACTGGATGGGATCGGGCTGAACTCCTCCTCCACAGCAGGCTGTATGACAGGAACGGGATTTTTCACTTCTTTTCCAGAGGGCGAAGCAGCCGTCACTTGGCTTGTAATTGCAGTGCCTGGAGAAGCCGATGTCGCACAGTCCATGATGACACCTGACATTTTCGGAGCTACGGAGATTGCTGTCTGCACAATCTGGTTCACCTGAGCGGCGTCGGCATTGGAAGCCGTGATCGCCGCACGAATGATCTCGCAGGCACAGGTTTCATTGATGACAAGTGCATCTTCCACGATCATAAGCACCTTGCCTGGCTCCTTGGCCACAGCTGAAGCGACATCGCGAGCAATGTCATCGCATGGCGCTGCAACAGCGAGACTCGCAGAACTCAGCAGGAAAACAGCAACGCAAACGATAATGCGAGGCAGGTGTGAAAGTTTTTTCATGGCGGCTAATTCTGGAATTAACGTGAATAAGAGGTTCCTAACTGGAGCGGGTAGTGGGAATCGAACCCACATGGCCAGCTTGGAAGGCTGGAACTTTACCACTAAGCTATACCCGCAATTAAGATTATAATAACACGCAACATCTTACCTGAGCAAGATATTTTTTAGAATTAGCACAAAAGGTTTTAAAATTTAGAATCTTGAATAGCTCTTGAATGCTAAATTTTAATTTCTTTCATTCTTCAAACATCTGTGAGCTTTAGCATCAAGCTATCGACTCGCAAGCATCTAGTTTGGAAGCATGCTCTGATTTTTTCCCAGTTAAAACTTCAACTCATTAAACCATACCAAATCAACCTGCCGAATTCAAATAGTACTCATCTCTTCAAGATAAAGGTTTTGTTTTGTAACGGATGTCGCCATTTGGGGTATCTGATGGTTCATCAATCACCTTGGCAGAAGTGTTGCTTCGAAAATAATTGAGGTTTCCTCCGCCAAAGTGTGTTATCATATAAATCCCCTTCATTTTGTCGGGGCTTCAAAAAACTGTAACTAGTTCGTACTCAAATCTGTATTCCCTGACATGGAACTCGACGGAGGCATTAAAATTTACCTGCGTGAGATCGGCAAAACTGACCTGCTGACTCCCGAACAGGAAGTGGATCTCGCTGAACGCATTAAGCGTGGCGATCCCGAAGCACGTTCGCACATGATCCGTGCGAACCTTCGTCTTGTTGTTAAGATCGCTCAAGACTACGCCAACTACGGGCTGCCTCTTCTGGACCTCATTTCTGAGGGCAATATTGGCCTGATGAAGGCCGTGGAGCGCTTTGACCCAAACAAAGGCGGCAAGCTTTCCACTTACGCTGCCTGGTGGATCAAACAGTCCATCAAACGCGCCCTCGCGAATCAGTCCAAGACCATCCGACTGCCCGTCCACATGGTGGATAAGATCAGCAAAATGCGTCGCGTCGCCATGGCGATGTCCGAGGAACTGGGTCGTGAACCCACCGACGACGAGCTTTCCGAGGAAATCGGCATTGATCGTGCAAAACTCAGCCAGCTCAAGGTCGCATCCATGCGCCCAGCCTCGCTTGATGCTCCGATCAGCGATGACGACAGCACCGAATTCGGTGAAATCGTGGGTGATGAAAATGCCCAGACCCCTTTTGAGCTACTGAGCCACAAAAATATGCACGGCCAGCTTGATGGCCTGCTTACCGTGCTTGATGAGCGCGAGCGCAAGATCATCGACGCGCGCTTCGGTCTCGCAGGTCAAAAACCGCGCACGCTGGAAGAAGTCGGTCAGGAATTCGGCGTCACTCGTGAGCGTATCCGCCAGCTGCAAAACATCGCCCTTCGTAAGCTGCGCCGCGCTCTTCAGAAGAAGGAAGATCCGATTCCGAAAGTGCTGCGTAATGCTGGCTCGAAGAAAAAGAAGAAGGCGGCAGAAAGCAAAGTGGCCGAATAGCCTGTTTGTCCCGTGTGGCGTTTCTGAGAAGTGCCACACGGGGAGAAATGATGGGAGGCAGAGAATCTCCATTGCATTGAGCAGTGCTTTCTGGTGGACTGTCTCACGCTTACGCCTCCATGATTACTTCCTCAGCACGATTGCGCCCAGTAGGGCTATGTATTGGCATTGTGCTCACAGGAGCGCTAACTTGGTGGCTAGCGGGTCCTGATAATGTGGCACCCGGTCTTGGCAAACTTCCCGCGCTAAACTCCACACCCAGCATTCAGCCCTCATCAATGGCCAAAAGCTCGGTGGCAGGCACTCCAAACTGGGCGGAACTCGAAAAGCTGCCAATCGTGCCCATTTCGCTCAGTCCATTTCAGGAACGACTCCTCAAAGGTGCTGTCATTTTAGAAAGACGGCAGTTTAATCCGCGCGGGGCAGAGCCAGCTCGTGAAGTAAGGCTCTGGCGCACCAGCTTCAAATACCCACTCGTCCGTGAAGAAGTGTGGCTGCGTGCCGATGATAAAGGCCGGAAACTCCCCGTGCGGCGGGAATTTTCCATCGCGGATCACGCCATGGTGCAGTTTCCAGCGGATGCCACGGCTGAAATGATCTCTGCCTGGACAAAACGACACGGCTTCCATGTCAGGCAGACGCTAAAAACTGCCACCGTCCATCTCGTCGCAGCAGACAACGGCACGCTAAGCACCGCAGACACCATTATGAGCGCCTTCCGGCAGGCATTTCCATTAGCTGCCGACGCGCATGGCACCGCCGAACGGGACTACCTCGTCTTTCCAACCCTTTTCCCCACCGACACCAGCTTCTCCCAACTCTGGGGGCTTCATAACACCGGCCAAACAGGTGGCACCGCCGATGCGGACATTGATGCGTCCGAGGCCTGGGACATCACCACCGGTTCAAGAGACATCGTCGTTGGCGTGATCGACACGGGCGTGGATCGCACACACCCAGACCTAGCGGCGAATATGTGGACGAACCCACACGAAATCCCGGGAAATAGCGTCGATGACGATGGCAACGGATTTGTCGATGACATCAACGGCTGGGACTTCTTCGCCAATGACAACAACCCCATGGATGAAGAAGGCCACGGCACACACTGTGCAGGCACGATTGGTGGTGTGGGAAACAATCTCACCGGCGTAACAGGTGTCTGCTGGCAGGTATCCATCGTCGGCATCCGCTTCCTCGGCCCCAGCGGCGGCACTACCTCGGACGCCATTGAGTGCGTCAATTATGCCCGTGATCTTGGCGTGGACCTTACCTCGAACTCCTGGGGTGGCGGTGGCTTCAGCGGCCTGTTGCAAACGGCCATCGCCAGCTCCGGAGCCGCGGATCAGCTCTTCATCGCAGCAGCGGGGAATGATGGAATGAACACAGACCTCACCGTCAATTATCCCTCCGGTTATGCCGTGGACACCATTGTCTCTGTCGCATCGAGCACACACACAGACGCACGCTCCAGCTTCTCGAACTTCGGGGCTGCCTCCGTGGACCTCGCAGCGCCCGGTTCATCCATTTACAGCACCATTCCCGGTGGATCGTATGCCACCTACAGCGGCACTTCCATGGCGACACCGCATGTCGCAGGTGCCGTAGCTTTGCTAAAAAGCATCGTCCCCACGATGTCCGCCGCCGAGATCAAAGCACGCCTGCTAAGCACCGTCGATCCAGTCGCTGCCTTTGCCAGCAACACCGTCTCGCGCGGGCGAATGAATGTGGCTCGACTCATTGAGGAGTCTGCCGGCCCGAGGCCGGTCATCACCGTCACCACCATCGAAGAACAAAACGGCAATAATGACGGCATCAACAATCCAGGCGAAACACTCGCACTGCGGTTCACTGTGGCGAATCGAGGCAACGAATCTGCACAGAACCTGACAGCAAGACTCACCTCGCTCGCCACACCGTCCAACTTCACCATCACGGAAAGCACGGTAAGCCTTGGCACTCTCGGCAATGGAGCCAGCATCATTTCGCCCACACCCTTCATTGTCCAGTCGCAGGCCAATCTCGCCACTCCATCAGCCGAGGAGTTTTTGATCACACTCACCCACGGCTCACCCGCCGAGACGAGCGAGCATCGTGTCAGCATTTATCTTCACACATCCGCACGCTTGGAAGGCTTGATCACAGATGCTGAAGACACCTCACCCATAGCCGGAGCCACAGTTCGCGTCACGGGTTCTTCCACCTTCACTACCACCAGCGGCAGCGATGGGCGTTACTCCATCATCGTCACTGATGGCGTTTATGAAGTCACCGCCTCCGCGCCGGGTTATGTCACGGCCAACCCAGTGCAGCTCAGCACACCACCTGGACGCAGCAATCTCAACTTCGCTCTCGGCGTTCCGCAGCTCGGGCTGACTCCACCAGGCTTGAACGAGACCGTCTATTCAGGCCGATCCCTCACGCGCACCATAGAGATGCGAAATCGTGGCAGTGCTCCACTCGTCTGGTCGCTGGAGTTGGTGAATGGCCAGCTCGCAGGGTCCGCCGCACTGCCCATCACCACTTTGCCCTCCGTGGAAACTCAGGCCCATCGCGAGTCACCCGATACAGGCATTCGGGCGGGCTTCAAAAGTCAGGAAATGCTCACACTGCCCGCCATCAATGCCCCAATGGGCGCACTCACAGGGATCAAGATTGGTGCTGTCAGCACGACATGGGACCGCAGCGTGCTCATCTCAGATCTCGAAGCACGCGGCGCTGAGGTGATCACACTCACACTGCCCCTGACCGAGGCGGCACTCTCGGATCTAAATGCAGTCATCATTGATGATGTCATCGCCAGCCTTGGCACTTCGGATGTCGCCATGCTGAGAGACAGCATCACCGCTGGCACAGGCCTGCTTTGTGAGGCGGACAATTCCGGCTCCATCAACCGCATCAATCAGGTGCTGGCCAGCACCGGCATCACTGCCGTTTACAATGGCAGCTTCACCGACCTCACGCTTACCGACATCCGTGTGCATCCCATGACCATCGGCGTGACCACCCTGCGTGAAGTCGCCGTGGGTGCCTCATGCACGATCAGCGGGAGCGCGCAGACACTCGTGGGTGATCCCAGCGGACGAACCCATGCCGCTGCAGCAACTCTTGGCGCGGGCGTCGTGGTCTTCATCGGCAATGAAATATCCGACAGCAGCAACTTCGCCACAGGAGACGGCAGGCGCTTTGCCAATCAAATCATCGATGGACTCGTCTCGCGTCCATCATGGCTCGCGGTGAATCCCACCTCCGGTGTGATTCAGCCAAACGCCACCACGACGCTGCAATTCCAATTCACTCCAGGAGATCTTCCTTCCGCGACTTATCAAGCTACTGCGCTCTTTACCACCAACGTTCCTGGCGAACCAGAAACACGACTGCCCGTCACGATGAACCTCATCGACGCACCGAGAATCGGCGTCATACCAGGCAGTGTCGCGTTTGGCTCCATCGTGCAAAACGTGGCTGCACAGCAAACAGTGCGAGTGAGCAACAGCGGCCGCGGACCTCTTCAAGTCAGCAATGCTCGGCTTGAAGGAGCGGACGCCGCGCACTTCACCCTTTCATCTTCGGATGCCTTCAGTCTTGCCAGTGGTGGCACACGCGATCTTCAGCTCACCCTCGCGCTTGATGCGCCATTGCGTGACCTCAGCGCCGAACTCGTTCTCGTCAGTGATGATCCTGAGCAGCCTGTTTTTCGAGCAGGCATCTCCGGGGCACGGCAACTGCCTCCAGACATCGTTTCATCACCGAAAAACATCCAGCTTCAGCTCAAGCAAGGCCAGACTGGCAGTGCCAATGTCATCCTCGAAAACAAAGGCACAGGCCCTCTGTCCTGGCAGGCCTCACTGGGTTTCCGTCCAGGTCAGGCCGGCATCTCTCCGACTTGGGTCAGCCTCCCTGGAGTGGCGGGTGATTACATGCCAGGAGCACGTGGACAAGTCCGGCTGAACTTCGACACCGGCGTGCTCTCACCGGGCGATTACATCACCACGCTCTACATCGCCACCAACGATGTGGACACGCCCGAAGTCACTCTGCCCGTCACCTTGCGCATCATCGCCGCACCACGTCCGATCTTTGCCAGAAGCATCAGCTTCACGGACACCCTCATTGGCGGCACGCGGCGCATTCAGGTACCGGTGCAAAATCTCGGAGCGCTTCCATTCCAAATCACCTCGCCTCTGGCTTTGAGCACTTCCTTCCGCAATGTGAGCCCGATGCCTTTCATCGTCCCAGGTGGGGCCACACGAATGCTTGAGATCGAGTTCCGCCCCACCCGCGTCGGAGCAGTCACAGGCAGCATCGTTTTCACCGCCAATGTCGCTGAGCGGTATTTGTACATCGTCTTCAGCGGCAATGGCATTCGAGGTGGCAATCTCAGCCCTCTTCCAGCCAGCCTGAGTGTGTCCACACCACCCGGACCGAATCAGATCCGCACATTCAAGATCACGAATACCGGCCATCTTCCAGTCAACTGGAGCGCTTCGTTGGAAGGCAGCGATGCTTTCACGCTCGGCACACCACGCAGCGGCGTGCTCACTGCTGGCTCTTTCACCACACTGAACATGAGCCTGCTCACCTCCCAGCGCGCCGCAGGCACTTATAAGACGAAGCTTGTCATCCTCAATGACACCGCCAAACCACGCCTCGAAATCCCGCTCACACTCACCGTCACCCGCGCTGCCAGACTCGCCGTTACACCCACGCCAGTCATTCTCGATAAAGTCTGGGCTGGGCGCGATGAAAACAGCCTCTTCCTCTGCCGCAATGAAGGCAACATGCCGCTCGATCTGCGGTCTATCACCGTCAAAGGCACGCGCCTCACACTGCTGCCCACCAACACCTTCCCTCACACTCTCGCTCCAGGTGCCAGTCTCAGCGTCCCCTTCCGCATCAGCTCCATCACCTTGGGCGACTTCCAGGACGACATCACCATCGAGACCAGCGTTGCTGCTCAGAAAAAAGTCATCCTGCCGGTCAAGTCGAAGGTCATCGCCGCTCCCACCATCGCCGTCTCTCCAGCGAGTCTGGATGAAACTCTCGAACCCGGCGTGATCGCCACGCGTGAACTCACTCTCTCCAATACTGGTGGCGACACACTCATCTGGTCAGCCATCGTGCGCGATCTCCTCGGGCCAGCAGCCACGCTGCTAAACACACGCGCCAATCTCGAAGCCAATCCTTCCAGCATCACGGCACTGCTATTCGGTGCACATGCACTCACCGAAGGCACCTTTGGAAACAGCATCGTGGATGGCGGCGCGAACATGTTCGACACCGGCAACACCATCTCCACCAACCTCGGCAGCAGCACTCCCCTGCCCTATGAGGACTCCGGCATCGCCAATCACAGCAGCGTTGGACCGAATGGTCAGTACTTCACCCGCAAACACGGATCGCTTTGGATCTGTGCGGCTGATCTGGATGGAGTCACGCGTTTCACCATCAGCGGTGGACTCGGTGCCGATGGCGCAGGCTCGGCCACAGGCGGCAGCGTCACGCGCACGGTCGCGGGTGTCACCTATCGCGGTTTCTTCAAGCGCGTCACCGGCACCGCGCGCCCGTCCGTGAATCATCTCATCATCGTCGAGGATCGACCCGGCCTCGCGCATCAGTTTGAAACCAACACCGACAGCGACTTCCACGAAGTCACAGGTCTCTCCGGCAGCACCCGCTTGTACTACCTCATGTTTGGCCTGCAAAACGGTGCCGTCTATGCCGACAACACCTTCGGCCTGCTCATGGACACCTTCCTGCGCCGCATCGTGCATCCATCCGCCGTCACCTGGCTGACACCCGCCACGGCGTCTGGCAGCACCAGTGCCGGAAGCACGAGCACCCACTCACTCCAGTTCGACGCGAGCCAGCTCCCCGGCGGCAACTACTCCGCCACTGTCCGCTTCAGCAGCAATGCCCCCGCACGCAGCCTGCTCGATGTGCCGGTCATCCTGCGCGTGCCTGCAAAATCACGCCTCTCCATTTCCCCGGCGGCGCTGAATTTCCCGGACACGATCCTGGGCACGAATGCCACACTCAACGCCACGCTCAGCAATCCCGGCAACCTGCCTCTCACCATCTCCGGTCTGAGCTTCGATGACCCCGCCTTCACCATCAGCGGCATCAATCTCCCCATCACCTTGCAGCCGAAGCAAAGTGTCTCTGCCGCGATACGCTTCGCCCCCACCGCTGTGCGTGACCATCCCGCACGCCTCGTCGTGATCAGTGATGCCACCGGCGTGCCTGACACCATCGTCAATATCACTGGCCGCTGCCTGCGTGGCGCAGGCATCAGCATCAGCCCGGGCAGCGTGAGTCTCACCGTCGAACCCGGTGCCCCCACCACTCAAAACCTCCTGCTCACAAACACCGGCGGCTCCACCCTGCAATGGACCGCCGCCCCGTCCTCGGGCATGACCGGCATCCTCCTCTTCCCCATCAGTTCAGGCAATGTGCCGGCCAATGAAACACGCCAGGTGAGCCTTCAAATCATCACCACCGCCAGCACCCTGCCCGGCACCTACTCCGGCCATGTCCGCTTCAGCAGCAACGACATCTCCCAGCCCATCCTCGACATCCCCGTCACCATCATCGTCCCATCACGTCCGCGCCTCGCCGTCGTGCCCTCGTCCGTTGATTTCGGCAATGTCTTCTCCGGTGGCAGCAGCAGCCTCAGCGTGCAGTTGCGCAACAACGGCAACGCAGCCCTAACGATCAGCAGCATCACGAGCGACAGCGCTGCCTTTGATCACGTGCAGTCACCGCCACTCAACATCGGGGCAAACAGCTCCCTCAGCTTCACCGTGCGCTTCCGCCCAGATGCCATCACCGCCTTCACCGCGCAGATGCGCTTCACCGCCAGCACCTCCACACCCTCGGAGGTCACCCTCACCCTCAATGGGCGCGGCGTGCAGCCGCCCGCCATCGCTGTGCAGCCGGGGCAGCTCAGCACCAGCCTGCAAAAAGGCTCCACCACCTCCCTGCCGCTCACTGTTTCAAACAGCGGTGGCGCCACCCTCACCTGGCAGACTCAGACCGTGGATCTCTCCACGCCCACCGGCACGCTTCAGGACGTGCTCACCCGTGTGAATGCCAGCCACGCCGCACTCACCGCCCTCATCCCCGATCTCTACCCCTTCACCGAAGGCACCAGCGGCACCTACATCATTGATGGCGGCAGCGATATGTATGACGGTGGCAACTACCTCAACACCAGCCTCGGAGCCACCATCGCCTACGCCGACAACACCATCACCTCCAGCACCAAGCTCGGCACCGGCGGCAGCTACTTCACCCGCAAGCATCCCGGACTCTTCGTCTTCGTCGGTGACATGAATGGCGTCTCCTCCTTCTCCACCAGTGGCAATCTCGGCGCGGATGGATATGGCACCGTCTCTGGCACCACCCTCACCCGCAGCTTCGATGGCAGGAACTACACCGGCTTCTTCAAGACCGTCTCCGGCACCACCGATCCCTCCGTGAACCACCTCGTCATCGTCGAGACGAAGTCCGGCATCAGCCACAGCTTCAGCAGCAATTCTGACAACGACGACCACACCATCTCCGGCCTCTCCGGTTCGACTCGCGTCTATTACCTGCTCTTCGCCCGCGCCGATGGCCGCGTCGTCGGCGACACACTCGCCGGCACCCTCATGGATGCCTTCCTGCAAAGCATCGCCCTGCCGCCAGCCGCACCCTGGATCACCCTCAGCCCTGCCGTCGGCAATACCTTCGCAGGCAGCACCTCCACCGTCTCCGTAAACCTCAATGCCGCCCCGCTCCCCATCGGCACTCACACCGCCACCGTGCGCTTCACCAGCAATGCCGTCGTCAATGGCACCGTCGATATTCCCGTCACGCTTGAGGTTACTCCGCCCGTGCTCAGCGTCGCACCCGAGTCCATCGCCGTCACACAGCTCACCGATGGCCGCGCCAGCACCGCCACACTCACGCTCACCGCACGTCCGGGCACCACTCCCGCCTGGACCGCCACCTCCACCGCGCCCTGGCTCAGTCTGTCGAAAAGCAGCGGCACTGGCAGTGACAGCCTCACACTCACCTTCGCCAGCACGCTCACGGCGGGCAGTTACTCCGGCTCGGTGAATGTCACCTTCGACGGCATCACGATTGCCGTTCCCGTCTCCGCCACCGTCCGCGCGGATGTCTTCACGCAACTGCTCACCGACTACCGCCAGCCGACTCGCGTGCTGGGCATCATCGCAGGCACTGGCACGCAGTCCTCCCTGCTCGTCTCGCTGCACGCCACCACGCTCGCCACCCAGTCCGCCCTCACCCTGCCTGCCGACATCACCGATGCCGATATCAGCACCGATGGCCGCTGGCTCTACGCCCTCAGCCGCAGCTCACGCACCATCACCGAGGTCGATCTCGACACCCTCGCCATCACCCGCACCCAGCCCATCCCCAGCTCCATCCTGCTCAGCACCACCAGCCGCATCGAGGCAGGCCGCCCAAACCGTCTCTACTACACCGATGGTTCGTCCATTCCCGCGCTTCACGTCTTCGACTTCGCCAGTGCCACCGATCAATCCAGCTTCCTCCTCACCGGTGGAGGCGGCATTGATGAGTTCACCATCACCCCGGATGGCGGCACCATCTACGCCCGCTCAAAGGTCAGCACCGGCAGCCCCGCGTATCTCGCCCGCATCAGCAGTTCCAGCGACATCCTCGTCCAGCTCGGCGTCAGCGCCTCCTCGCTCGTGCAGAGCATCCAGGACACCCCCGTCTTCTACACCGCGAATCGCGATGCCGTCCTCACCCAGGACACCAGCTTCATCCCCCTGCTCACCAGCAGCCGCCAGTATCCCGCCCAGCACATCATCGCCACCTCCGCCTACGGTCAGGCCCTCATTACCCGGAGCGACATCATTGACGCAAGTAGTGGCGGCTCGCTGCAAAGCTGGCCCGTCACCGTCAGCGTCGCCGCTTTCACCGGCAGCCAGGACGCCGTCCTCTATTATAATACCACCACCCAGCAGCTCACCCGCCAGTCCCTCACCGGCATCATCACCCTGCCGCCCGCCGCCATCACTCCCTCCATTGCTGATGGAGGCCTGATCGCCTACGCCCCCGCTCGCCTCGACTGGACCGGCAGCCCCCTCGCCGCCAGTTATGATGTCTTCCTCGGCACCGACCCCGCCGCCGTCGCCAGCGCCACCAACAGCATCGGCGGCATCTATCGGGCAAACACCAGCGGCATCAGCCTCAGTGTGAACAGCACCGAGTTCCTCCCCGGCCAGACCTACTACTGGCGCATCGACATCCGCCATCTCGACGGCACCACCGCCGCCGGCCCCGTCTGGAGCTTCCGCCTCCCCGCCGCCACCGCCACGCCCGACTTCGTCTTCGTCAGCACCATGGCAGAGGCAGATCCGCTCTCCAAACCCATCACCCTCACCACCGCCAGCCCCTCCACCGCCTGGACCCTCACGGAAAACGTCCCCTGGCTCAGCCTCAGCGCCACCTCCGGCTCTGGCGGCCAGACCGTCACCCTCCAGTTCAATGCCACCGGGCTCAGCGCAGGCAGCCATGTCACCCAGCTCACCCTCACCTCTGGCAGCGACAGCGTCCAGATCATGATCAGCCTCCGCATCCTCGGCACGCTGAACATTGTCAAAATGCTCCCCGATCCCGTCCTGCCGCAGGTCTATGCCCTGCACACCGACACCGTCTCCAATGAAAGCTGGCTCCTCTGGATCGACCCCGCCACCGCACGCGTCCAGCATGTGAACTTCATCGGCCTCAGCATCACCGACTTCACCGTCCACGCCCTCGACGACCGCCTCTACGCCCTCGGCGGCAATGGCACCACCGTCATCGCCATCGACCGCCAGACCACGCGGCAAAACACCCACTCCTGGAATCCCCCCACCACCGCCGCCGCCATTCACAATGGCCCCGCCGGCCGCATCGTCCTCCGCAGCACCACGAATGTCCTCCAACTGCACCACAGCGTCACGGGCGGAGTCATCGGCAGCAGCATCAGCCTGCCTACAAACGCCACCACACGCACTCCTGGCAATGGCAGCTTCATCGCCGCTGCTCTGCAACAGAGCGCCAATGTGACCGGCGTAGCCCGTTACAACATCAGCAGCAGCGCCATCACCTACTACACCACCCATTACTGGACCGGCACATATACCTCCACCTTCGCCATCTCTGGCGATGGCACTCGCGCCTTTTACCTTGGACGCGTCTATGATGCCACCACACTCGCGTATCTCTTTGACCTCGCCACCCCCATCCAGGCCAGTTCCTGGAATGGTCTCATCGCCTGGTCCAGCACACAGGGTTACGCCACCGCCAGCGGCACCGCCTTGAGCGCCCTGCCCTTCACCACCACCCTCATGGCCGCTGCGGCAGACCACTCCCGCCTCGTTTTATACCATCCCACCACCCGCGCCCTCAGCAGCATCGTCCCCCACGCCGTCGTCGCCACCCCCTCACCACTGGCGTTCAGCGTCATCCCCGTTTCACCTCCCACCTCTCGGACACTCACCCTCCAGAACCTCACCCCCCTGGACCTCACCTACACCTTCGCCTCCAGCCACACCGCCGTCACCGGCCCGGTCAATCCCTTCACCGTCAATGCCTGGCAGAGCGCCCAGATCGGCATCACCTGCACCCCGCAGACCACGGGAGCCATCACCGCCACCCTCACCCTCGCCGCCACCGGTCAGTCCAGTTGGGATAAAACCATCCCCTTCACCGCCACCGCCTCCAATGACACCGTCAGCACCATCGGCTTCGAGATAGGCGCTCCCGGAGCAGGCACATCCAACGGAGTCGCCTCCTACACTGAACAGGGCTTCCATTTCATCACCCCCGCGAGCATCCAACGTGTCGGTCCCAATAGCACCAACCGCCCCAACAACAGCACCGCCCACATCGCACCGTTGAACAATCAGAAACCCCTCACCATCACCCGCCCAGGCGGTGGCACCTTCTCCCTCATCAGCGTCGATCTCGCCGAATACAGCGGCGTTTACCCCGTCGCCAAAGACATCCCCTGGACAGGCACCACCGCCACCGGCCAGACCGTCACCACCACCTTCCGCGTCGATGGCCTGATTGATGGCACCGGCCCCAACGCCGACTTCCAGACCTTCACCTTCCCCGCCAACTTCCAGAACCTCGTCTCCGCCAGCGTCACCATCGAGGTCTATTCCCTCGACAACCTCACCGTCCTGACCAGCGGCGCCTCCGCCGCCTCCACCACGCCTTCAGCCCTCCCCTCCCACAGCATCACCCTCGATACCGATGCCGATGGCACCGCCGACTTCCACGCCCAGCCCGCCAGCACCACCGCCGCAGCCCCTGGCACCCTCCTCCACACCCTCGACTGCCGCCACCTCCCCACCACCGACCCCGCCCGCCTCACCGTCCAGGCCAGCCGCGACGGCAGCACCTGGAGCGACCTCACCCCGCAGCTCGACTACACCTGGCAGCCCACCGCCGCGAACCCCGATGACGCCCCCTGGCAGCGCACCCAGCTCCGCATCCCCACCGCCGCCGACACCCCCTGGCAGTTCCGCCTCCTCTCCCAGCCTTGATTCAAATCGTAGGCCGGATGTGTTTGGCGGGGAAAGGCCCTGCCAGCCTGCACGTCAACTTCGCCAAACTATCCGGCTTCTACGACCGCCGCAGACTCCCCCGCCCCCGAACCAGCCGGATAGTTCGGCGAAGGAGCTTCATCCTGTTGGCGATGTTTGCTGCGCCGAACACATCCGCCCTGCTATGAGGGCTGCTGTCAAAGGGGTGTGTTGATTTTTCTGTGGTCGTTGTGTTTTTTCTGTCTGTGCGGCGGCTTGGCCGCCTCGGGTTTGGGTGGGTTGTTTGACGGCTTGGTTACGGCTTCCTCCAGCTGGGCGCTTGTTCTCAAGCGCTTTCCATCCTGCTATCCGCACATGACCTCGGTGGATCAGTGCCAGTTACTCTATTCGTTTGCGGCTGGAGGAACGGGCGGCGGCTCAATCTACGGGCGGGCAACTTGCGCTGCCCAGGGCGGATGTCGAACTCGCCGCACCGTTCCAAAGGGGTGTCGGGGACATTGGTGTTGATTGCTCTCTCTTCTCTATCGGCTCGGGTCCTCTCTTGGGCGGTTCTCTGACTCCCAGTTGGCTGTGGCACAGTCGCGTGCTCAGCTCTGACTGGTCACGCGACTTCCTGGGCTGCGATCAAGCCCAGATCAGCCAGCGTGCAGCGTCCGGTGTTGAGCCGCCAGAGATCCACCGCGAGTTCGCGGGCCAGCGCCACGGCGAGCTTTTTCTTGCTGGCCTTCAAGCCGACTTTGAGCTTCTCCACCATCTTGAGCAGGCGCTTCCAGCCTGGTTGCAGTCGGATGAATCGCCACACGGCCTCCACCAGCATGTGCCGCAATCGTGGGTTGCCGTGTTTGTTGATGCTGCCTTGTCTGCGGCTGCCGCCGCTGCTGTGCTCGCTCGGGCAGAGGCCGGTGTAACTGCTGACTTGGCGGCGGTTGTTGAACCGGTGCCAGTCGAGCACTTCGTTGTCGATGCCGCGCTCGGTGAGCGCGCCGAGGCCTTTGGGGCGTTGCGTCGCAGCACTGGCCTGTGCCTCGATCTGCGCGGTGCGCGCTTTGATGAGTTCATCCAGTTGCACGAGCAGTTGTCGCAGCGGCTCGAGGAGATCTTTGAGTGCCTCCGGGAGCTTGCTGCTCAAGGCTTTCCAACCGGCTTTGCGCCACCAGCGCCCGCTCACTTCATGCCCCTGCGTCATGCCGTGACTGCGGCCCATCGCGCCGAGACGCCGCACTTCCCGCACAAAAGCCTCGCGCTGCCGGGTGATCATGCGGCGCTGTTCCTGCGCCAACTCGGGCACGCGCACCACGGCCATGGCGTGCTTGTTGCCCGCTTCATAACGGGCCAGCGCCTCGGCCAGTTCGCGTGCGTCGCGGCTGTCGGTCTTGACCTGTTTGCCCAGCTTGTCCCAGTCCTGCGGACGCACGACATAACAAGTGATGCCGGCCGCCGCGAGCTGACGCTGCAACGTATAGCCAAACGGCCCTGCCTCGTAACAACACACCACGCGCTGGGCCAGGGCCTTTTGCTTCACCGCCCAGGCGACAAACGCCTCGGGCTTCATGCGCTGCGCTGGTTGCACCGTCGCGGCATCGATCTTGCGACACACGACATGTTGCCGCAAATGCACGTCGATCCCCAGATGAATGACCTTGGGTAGCTGCGCCGCTGTGCCTGCTTCTGAAGGCAGCGCTGACATAGTTGGGGCCGGGGGTGCGCCGAGCGCACCGCTCTTGCTGCTCTTGTTTGCTTTGATAGAATGTGTTGCCATGTGGGTGGTGGATGGTTTGGGTTTGCTAACACCCCCTTCTTATCACCGATCCGCTTCGGTGACTCCGCCCACATGGTATCTACGGCCAGCCAGCCCATGCAAGCCGGTCAAAGCCCAGATTTTGATCGCCTATCACCGCCCTCTGAGTGTAAACCCACTCGTGTAAACGCCCAAATCCACGCTATTCCCACCCGCCGTTTGGTGATCAAGCGGCTGAGAAACCTCACGATCTGTTAAACCTCTGAACCGTTCAGCGCTCGATAACATGCCAACGCCCCTCCAAGACGCCGATGAGATGCGCCCTGGTGAATTCTATGAGGACTGTGCGTATCACCCATGTCTCTGCATCGGAACCGAGATGGGAATGATCGAAGGCATTTCCCTCGTTGACGGCTCTTATCCACGCAACTGCGGTGTCCCCCAATGTGGCGTTCGGAAGCTCACTTTTGAGGAGGCCGTCGAATGGCGTCTTCACGGTCCGCCAGACTTGCCACCCGATATCGGAATGACCAACGACCAAAAATACTGGCTCAAGAATCCGTAAGAACAACCACGCCATGCCAAGCTGTGGAGAATGGTGGCAGGTTACAACTGGCTTGACCATCCCCATCCAAGCCCTCGTTCTTCTCAGCCAGCTTTCCCTTCATCGGTTCTCCAGCAGCAACCTTTGCTCCTGCTCCGTTTGGATTCGCTTAATGAACTCCGTCATCACCTGTTGCTGCATTTTCCTGAGCAGAGTTTCTTCATCCATCGGCTCGACTCCCAGTTCCCGCAGCGCCGTTTCGGCGAGGCTGCGCACGGGGAAGAACTTCTCCCGCAGCAGGCCGCAGCCGCCGTTCACCACGAAGTGATCATCCTTCAGCGCCAGCCGAAACCAGGGAATCAGCTCCCGATCCTTCAGGCGGCGCAGGGTCTGTGCCGCGCTGATTTTCAGGGCCGGGTAATAGGACCACGTCATGGCTTTCGCCGCAGGCAGGCGGGAGTCCGCATCCCCCAGCGCGGCGGCGATCACGGTTAACATGCCGCGCACTTCATCGCTCTGCTCCGCCGCCAGCGCGGCCCGCACCTCCGGCAGGAGACGGGCACCCAGACGGCGACAGCGTTGGAGGATCGCCTCCCGCTTCCGCTCCGTCGGCATTGTGCTCTGAGTCCAGGTGTAGTCCGCCTCAGGATTGGCCGGATCACATTCATGCCGCAACGCCGCCAGGATCTGCGGCCATTCCGTCGAAGCAGGCGCGGGAGCCGTCCCCCGCCACCCCAGCGTGAGCCACACGACTGCCACGACGAAGATCGGGAGGAGGAGGTGGTCGTATTTCATCCGCGCTGAAACGGCCCGGCACCCCCTTTCTTGGACTCATGCTGCCCGCGCCACGCTGGCGGCTGGCGTCAAAGCCCCCTTGAGGCGCTTGATCGTTTTTAGGGCCCCTTTTCCCAAAATTCGGCATCCCCTTTTCCCAAAACGGCATCCCGTTTTCCCAAAATGGCATCCCGTTTTCCCGCTACGGCATCCCCTTTTCCCAAAACGGCATCCCGTTTTCCCGCTACGGCATCCCCTTTTCCCAAAACGGCACCCCGTTTTCCCGCTACGGCATCCCCTTTTCCCAAAACGGCACCCCGTTTTCCCGCTACGGCATCCCCTTTTCCCAAAACGGTGTCCCGGATTTTTATTCCGGAGTCACTTTTTCCCGGCTCCGCCCCTGCTTTCCCCAGGGAGGGGCACGGTTTGGCCGCTGCTCCAGCCCGGGCTACAGCTCAGGCAGCCCGGCGTGAGCCACCCGACTACCAGAGCAGGGTCTCGCGCTCCATCAGTGATCCGCGTGGGCGGCCGTTCGGGCCGGGGGTGGCGGCCATGAGATTGCGGACGGCCAGATCGGCCATGGCGGCGTTGGATTCAGGCATCAGAGAGGCAGGCTGGTCGCTGCGGCTTTTCCCGGCTGTCCTGCCACTGCGCGCATCCACGACCTCCAGCACCAGCATTTGCAGCCGACTGGCATTCCCCGGCAGCAGCTCGGTGCGGTAGCGGATCACTGCCTCTGCTGAAGCTGGCGCCTTCTCGCTCTGGCCGGTCTGGCAGGTCAGTCCGGCTGCCTTCATGCGCTGGGCGATGATCGCCGCCAGCCCCAGGGAGTCATCCGCCTGGGCAGGCACATAAAAGCTCTCGTAAGCACTGAGATCACTGGCATGACGGACCGGGGCATTGACGGCGGCGCAACCGACGAGGGAGAGCAGGCAGAGACTCCAAAGGGCGAGTGATTTCATAGGGCTTCATAAAATCACTGCCTCTGAAGCCGCGCAATGCCTTGCTCGGAAAGAATCCCGGACTCACCGCGCCAGCGTCTGAATCTCTGCCTCGCTGAGCACGCGGTTGAAGAGGAGGAACTCGTCCATGACGCCGCTGAAGTGGCGGATGGCGACGGCGCCATCGCGGCCGCCGTTGTTCCAGTTGCCGAGCTCGGCCAGGGGCATCTTGACCGGGAACATGGCCTGCCGGGGCACGCGGGCGACGAGCTCGCCATTCAGGTAATGGCGCACCTCTTTGGCGATGGGGTCGATGCAGGTGGCGAGGTGCAGCCATTGCCCGAATCGCTCGGGCGTGAAGAGCTGGGGCGTGTCGTGGTCTTTGGATGGAATGCCGCTGCGACCGGCGAGACCGAGCCGCAACTGCCCCTCGCGTGTGATCTGCCAATGCACGGCTCCGTCCTTGTAGCCCTCGACCATGAAGAGGGAATTGTAGGCGCGGTCGAGCCCGTGGATGCGGACCCAGGCGCTGAGGGTGAGTGCGGCATGATCTCCCGGGATGCTGAGCCGCACGCGGTCGCTCACGTTGCGGAACTCCAGCGCCCGTTTGCCCGGCCAGCGGCCCTCTGTCCACTGGCAGCCGACGATGCTCCCCGCTGGGACTTGGGCTGCTTTCAAAGCATGATTGCTCAGCATGCGCGTGTGGCTCGGGTCCTGGAAATCCAGCCGCGTGAGCAAACCCGCGTCGGCATCCCACTGCGCACTGTTTTGCAGCCACTGCTCGAAGGCCACGCGCTGCGTCTCCGCCGTGCGCTCGTCCACATTGCCGAGGGAGGCAAACGCGCCCTGATCCGCTGCGAGACGCCGCGCGGTGTCGGCGAGCAGCATGGCCTCGCCTTCCTTCAGCGGCTGCATCGTCGCGCCATCGGGATGCAGCTCGATCTCGCCTTTGAAGACATGCACCTGGGCCTCGGGGGAGTTCAGATCGAGCCCGAAGTCCGTGCCGAGATCCACCACGGTGCCCTTCGGCGTCTGGATCTTAAACCCACGCGCCTGCGGTGGCACATGCGCGCTGAGTTTGCCGGAAGTGCAGCGCGCCTCGCTGGCGGAGACCAACTCAAAGTTAGCCGGGCCTTCGAGTGTCACGCGTGCGCCCTGATAAAACTCGATCTGCGCCAGGCCGCTCTTCAGCCGCAGCGTGCCCGGTGTCAAAGGCGTGCCCGTCGGTGGTGCCGTGCCTTCCCATTCCGCGTTCACCCCGCGCATCATCACGGCGACGGCGTTGGTCGTGGCCTCGTCGTCGTTTGGGCTCATCAGCCACGTCGCGGCGAAAGTCACACAGGCGGCGAGGGCAGCGGCCATCGTGGTGGGCAGCCAGATGGATTTGCGCGATGTGGGCTTCACGATGCTCACCGCCGGGGCGAGGGAGCCCAGCCCTGCAGTCGCCTCGCGCAGCATGGCGTCGAGGTGCAGTTGCTCCATGAGCCGATGCGCCAGGGCGGGATCACGCTGCGTCATTTCCAGCAGCGCGGCGGCTTCGGCCTCGGTGAGGCAGTCTTCGAGGTAGTGCTGGATCAGCACTTCGGGATCATGGGCGTCTTCACGCATAAGCCGGGCCTCCTTTCTTGATCTGACTTTGGATGCACTCGCGCAGCTTTTCCCGAACTCGGGATAGCGCGCGGCAGACGGTGTCCGCCTTCATCTCCATCTGCCCGGCGATCTCTGGCGTGGCGACATCGTGGTAGTAGTAGAGCTGCACGAGCTCGCGGCTTTTCTCCGGCAGCTTTTGCAGGCACTCCCGCAGGAGGCTGATCTCCGCCTCGTAGCGCGGCGGCGCGTCCTGCTCCTCCGCGAGTTGGCGGATGTGCTCCGCCAGCTTTTGCACGACCTCCGGCTTCTCCCGCGTGCGCTCCCGCCAGAGCCGCATGGCCACATGACGAGTCATCGTAGCGAGCAGCGGCCTCAGATCCCGCTCCAGATCCCAGCGCTCTTCTTTGCCGATGAACTCGAGAAACACCTGCTGCGAGATGTCCTCCATCAGCCCCGGCCACGGTGCATACTTCAAAGCCACGCCCTTCACGAAATCGTGATGGCTGAGGAAGATCTGGGCGGCGCGTGTCTCGTGGGAGGTCATGGCATGAATCTACCCACAACCGCCGGGAAAACCGGACGAAAAACTTCACTTCTTCCCACCCTTGGAAAAGAGCCACTCATGCAGCGGCTCTTCTTCAAAGACCTTGCCCGCAATGCCATGACCGCCGGTGGGATACTCGGTGTACTGGCATTCCTTGTCCCGCTTCAGCTCAGCCCAGAGTTCCTGCGAGCCGGTGACAGGCACCGTGGCGTCATCGACGGCATGGAAGAGCCACAGCGGCACCTTTTTAAAAGTGCCCGCCGTGTCCGGCCCGGTGCAGCCCGCCACTGCCACGCCAGCGGCGAAGAGTCGCGGCTCAGTATTAATGAGATGGCAGGTGCCAAAGCCGCCCATGGAGTAGCCGACGCAATAGACGCGCTCCTTGTCGATGGGCAGTGACTTGAGCAGCTCTTTCACGAGGTCGATGGACTCCTCTCCCGGCGCTGAATTCCACGCGCGTCCGGTGCCGCCGAAGGGCTGGTAGCCGAGTGGGGCGACGATGATGCAGGGATTTTTCTTGTAGCGCTCCTCCTTCGTGAAGCTCTTCATCCAGCCGCTGACCTGCTTGCCATTTTCATCATTCTGACTCCGGCCATGCAGGGCGAGGATGAGCGGGTAGGTCTTGGAGGCATCGAGATCCTTTGCAGCATAAAAGGCAAAGGGCAGGTTCCCCTGTTTCGACAGCGCCCAGTCACCCGTGACGAGAGCGGCGAAGGGGCCTGACAGCGGCTTTCCCGCACCAGCGGCGGCAGGCGCAGCGGTGGTGGATTGCTGTTTGATCCATGCCTGATCGGCGGCTGAGAGCCGTGAAATCTCCAGCGGGAAAGTCTGCCCATCCGTGGTGCGCTTCAGCGTCACATGCGTGGCTGTGGCGGAGACGAAATCCGCCTGCAGCTTCCGACCATCCGCTGAAGTCCATTCGCGGGCGAGGCTGGTGGTGGCGAACGAGAGACTCAGAAAGTAGAGCAATGTTTTCATATCGCCTGGCAGACTAGCGCCTGCGCCTCTCCGCCTGCGAGCACAAATAGCGTGAAGCAGTGTTTCTCCTCACTCCCCCTTTTCCAGATACTCCAGCGCCTTGGAAAAGCTGGCCTGCTGGAGGAAGTGCGCGAGACGGCCTGGCAGGATGGGCTTCAGCCGATGATGCTCGCTCGTGAGCAGCTCGGAGATCTGCTGGAGTGCCGCAAGATGGCCCGTCGGGTCCACATCACGAAAATCATGGTCCGCGATGAGGTAGAGCCTGCGCTGAAGCAGGGCGTGGAGAGTGCCGAATTCGGGGTTCATTCGCTTTTATCTACGCCTGCCGATCAGCCCGGACAAGGATGTCTTCGATTCCCTTTAACGAGGTCTCAAGGCCGTGCGCACCATGAGCAGCTCGCCCACATTTTCCGCGGTCAGCAGGCCGATAAGGCGACCGGTGATGGGGTCGATGACGGGCAAGGCGGGGCAGTTTGAACCATCAAGCGCGGAGAGCGCATCGGCGAGGTCCATGCGGCCCGGCACCTGGATTTCGCAGGTTTCTAAAATGCGATCGGCGGGGTGCAGCGGGCCGTGCTCAGAGAGGGCGCTGATGAGTCGCTGCCGCGTCACCATGCCGAGGAGGTCGCCGTGGGCATTGACCATGGGGAAGTCATGCTGATTGCCAGCGAGCAGCAGCTCCACGACATCACGCAAAGTGGCGGCGGGCGGTATGGTGCGGAAGTCGGTGATCATGGCATCCTCGACGCGCATGCCCTGGAATGCCTGACGCTGGGAGACTGCATTTGCCTCCTGCCCGGCAGCCATGAAGACGAAGAAAGCGATGAGGATCAGCACCGGGCTCGCATGACCGGACATGAGCATCCACAAACCCGCGACGACCGCGATGGCCTGACCGAGGCTGGCCGCCCAGCGCGTGGCGCGCTCGAAATCGACGAAGAACCCGAGCAGGGCACGGAAGATACGACCTCCATCCATGGGGAAGGCAGGGATGAGATTGAAGGCGACCATCATCAGGTTCCACACCATGAGCTGCTCCCAAAAACGCCCGCCCTGCTCGAAGTGCAGATCAGGATTCATGACCATGCCCAGCCCGAGAAAGGTGGAGATGACCACGGCGATGACGACATTCACCAGCGGCCCGCAGATCGCGACGACGAGCTCGTGCAGGGGCTTCTCAGGCATCCTTTCCAGTCGAGCCACACCACCGATGGGTAGCAGCGTGATGTCCGGTGTGCGAATGCCGTAGCCACGCGCGGCGAAGACGTGACCAAACTCATGCAGCAACACGCAAAGAAAGGCGGCGGAGACGAAGAGCACGGCATTGATCGCACCCGCCGTCCCCTGCCCTCCGCCCATGCCCTGGAAGGCCACGAAGGCGAGTAGGATGAAGAACGTGACGTGGATGCGGACTTCCGTGCCTGCGACTGTGCCGAGTTTGAAGGACCATTTCATGACTCAGAGTTACGTCTGCTGTCGCCATTCGGTCAAAGGCGGAGATATGGGGCGAAGACCGTAGAACGAGTTTTCCAACTCGTTCTCTGGCGATACGGGATTCCATCTCGCCAATCGGCGGATTTCAAACCCTCCGCACCAGCTTACGAGTTGAAAACTCGTTTTACGTCAGAACCGCCACAGCACGCTGCTGTGCATGGTGAAGTCAGGGCTGGAGGGAGTGAGTCCAGCTCCGACACCGAGTCGCAGGGAGAAGTGCTTTGGCAGGCCGATCATGGTGGTGAAGAGCACCTGATGGGAGCTTTGCCGCTCCTCGAAGTCGCCCAGGGTCTCGATGCCGAGGGAGAGATCGTGGCTGAACTCGTGGCGGATGCCGGCAGCGTAGCCGAAACCGGGTTTGCCGCCGGTGCCGGAGACGAAGGAGATGAGGTTTAAAATGACGCGGGTCTTTTCTGCCAAATCGGCCTCCAGGATGAGCCTGGAATAGAAACCGCTCTCGCCATGGCGATGGATGCCGCCGTGAGAGCCGTGGTCATGCCCGCCACTGTGATCATGCACGGTGGGCGGTCCGGCATCGGGACCTGTGCCGGGATTGTGGACGTGGCCCGCGCTGCCGCTTTCGGCATGATCGGAGGCTTTGGCGAACTCGTAGCCGCTCCAGATGCCAGCGCGGAAGTTCATGGGGCCGGTGGGTGGGAGGATGGAGAGGACGATCTGCGGTGTGATGCCGGTGTAGTTCCAGCCATCACCTTCATCGGAAAAGCCCGCCGACATGCCGAAGGCGAGCGCGGGAGCCAGGCCGATGAAGAAGCCGGGCTCGGTGGAGAATTCGTTCGTCTCACCATCGCTCGTCCATTCATAACTAGCGATAGCGACGCCGCTGAGGTAGTCTGGGATGGCGCTGTCCTGGATGAGGATGAAGTCGCGCCCATGATGGGCGTGGAGGGTGGTGGTGAGGAGAAGGAGGAGGGCTAGAACTGACGAATAACGAATGATGAATGACGAACGGAGACGCGACAGCGCGTTTCGGGCTTCAGACATTGGGTCTTCCTTGGTCATTCGGATTTCGGCATTTGTCATTTCTGGGGCCACGGATTTTCCCCGGCGGACGGTCCGCCGGGGAAGTGTAGTGTGCTGGGCGGTTATGGGACCATCGACACTTTTTCAAGCAGCACGCTGCCGGAGAGTTTCGGAGATGTAGCCAATGTAGTCTTCGGAGAGGCGGTGGGCATCTTGGAGAGGAGGAAGAAGCCGTAGCCTTTCAGCTCGGTGCCGTCATCGACGATCATGCCCTGGAAGTCGGCCTTGCGGGCGAGGTTTTTGTTCGGCGTGACACTGGTGTCGGAGTCGGTGAGCTCGAAGCTGCCTTTAAAGCTGCCGCTGGTGCCAGGGACGAAGTTGCCGACTTTGCCCTTGTCGATGCCGAGCTTCACCTTGCCGGGGTTTGGCTCGGCGACGGTGACTTTGGCGGCCTCGATCTGGACGGTGTCGGTGTTCAGACGTGTGGCAGGATCAGGGGCTCCGCCTTGCTCGAAGGCGATGCTGGCATTGCCTGCTCCGGCTGTAGCGCCGAGCGGCAGGGCGGTGGCGGCAGGGGTGACGTATTTCCTTCCGATGGCGCTGAGGTCCAGCGGGCCGAAGCCGTCGCCATAGACGAGGTCTTTGGCGACCGCGCCTTTGAACCAGGAGACCTCGGAAGCGGAGACATCGCCGCTGGTGGCGTCGATTTTCAACATGCCGAGCACAGAGCCCACGCCTTTATAAAGCGGGCTGAAGAGGGTGATGCCGCCGCCCTGCTCCAGAGCGCCGCTGAAGGTGACCTTGGTATTGTCAGCCAGCAGGAGGACGCCCGCAGCAGCTCCAGTGGTGCCGAGTTTGAATCCGCCGACGCTGTGACCCTGTGGGATGGTTTGCACTCCCACATCAGCGCTTTGCAGCTTCAAGGCCAGCGTGTAGTCACCCGGATAGGTGCCGAGTGTGGCCTGCGGCTGCACGGCGACGAAGGGCAGTGTCTCAGTGCCGTCTTCGACAAAGCCGAAGATGGTCTTCGAGCTGGCATCGAGCGTGAGCTCGATGTGCAACTCCGGCAGACCTTTACGCTCAATGTGAAAGTGCGCGGTGGGTGAGGCGGCGGAGGTATCCAGCGGAGCAGCGATGCGCAATGGCGCGGCGCTGCCGAGGGCGAGTGTGCCAGTGAGCGTGCCGAGGCTGGTGACCTGGAGCTTCACACAACCACCGAGCAGATTGTTCAGCACCAATGAGCGTCCCAGCGGTGCGGTGTAGCTGCTGCTGAGGCCGAGGAGCAGGCCGTTCACAGCGAAGGTGTCGGTCTCTTTGGCGCTCGCACCAGCTTTGTTCGTGGCGATGACTTCGACGGTGTTAAGCGTCTTGATCTCCGTGGGACGACCGCTGATGAGGCCAGTCTTCGGATTGAAGGTGAGACCTTTCGGCAGGCCCTTCACCGCAAAGGCCGTGGGGTTGTTCGTGGCAGTGAGCTGATGCTGGAAAGGCTGGCCGACAATGAGGTCGGGGATGTCAAACAGAGCCACGACGGGCTTCGCCACCACAGCGAGCAGTGCCGCCTGGCTGGTGGCCCAACCAGCGGTGTTGCGCACGGTGCAGGTGTAGGCTCCGGCATGGTCCACGGTGGCGTTTGCCCGTGTGTAGGTGGGGCTCGTGGCACCCTCGATCGGGCTGCCTTTGAAGAACCACTGATAACCCAGGGATGGGCCTGTGGCCTTCACGCTGAAGATGGCGCTCTTCCCGACCAGCACTTCCGCGCCTTTCGGCTGCTGGGTGATCATCGGGCTGATGAGAGCCGGTGTGGAGGTGGTCCAGGAGAAGCTGAAGCCTTGCAGGTTGTCGTTGTTCGAGGAGGCATTGCTGCCAAGAACAAAGGTGTAGTAGCCTGGAGCCAGGGTGTAGCTGCGCGTGATGGTTTCAGCGGTGCTGTTGTTGTAATGATCGAGATAGGTGAGGTCTTCCGCCCAGTCCACATCGCCACGGTTGTTGTAGGTGTGGTGGTCTCCGAGATCGGCGGGGACACCGCCATAGGGCTGCCATGCAGCGACGATGTCCGCACGGGTCTTGAACGCATCTGGGGCGTCGTCATTGTCCCATCCGCGCCAGAGGGTGAAGCTCGGGAACATGCTCGTGGTGTCAGCCTTGCCATTGAGTTCCACGGGAGCAGAGACCCAGGGTACATTCGCATCGCGGGCCATGGTGATGTTCACCATGACGTGGTCTTTGACATGCACGGCCACCCAGGAGCTGGTATGCGTCCAGCCCACGGGAGCATCTCCGGCACCTGCGTCAAAGAGGTCATTGTCCTCCCAGCTCCAGGCTCCGACTCCATCGGAGAAAGTGCCGCTGTCTCCGCGACCGATGCTGATGACATGGGCATACCCGATGCCACCGCCTGCCGGGTCACCAGCGATCACGCCGCCTGCGGCCTTTGTATTGAAGGTGGCTTTGTAGCCCTGGCGCAGTGGGTTCGTCGCCGCTGCATTGCTGCCGAGTGCGAAACTGTATTCACCGGCTGGCAGACGCCAGGTGCGGGTGATGCGGTGAGCGGTGCTGTTGTCCACATGGTCGAGGTAGCGGATGTCCTCGGCCCAGCTCACATTGCCACGGTTGTTATAGGTGTGGAGGTCGGTGCCGTCATTGTCCCAGCCACGATAAAGCGTAAGGCTGGGGAACATGCTGCTGGTGTCGGCTTTGCGGTCCGGTTCGGCGCCACTTGGCCAGGGCACGTTGGCATCACGCTCCAGAGTGAGGCTGAAGAAGACATCCTGGGTGAGCTTGAGAGCCATCCAGTTGCTCGTGTGAGTCCAGCCCACGGGCAGAGTGCCCTGGCCGGGATTGCCAAACAAAGCATTGTCCTCCCAGCTCCAAGCCCCGACATGGCTGCTGAAGCTGCCAGTTTCACCGGCTCCAGCAATGACCGTGTAAGCGTAACCAATACCACCTGCGGCGGGGTCAGTTTTGTTCACAGGGATGGTGGCAAAGCTGATCTGGTAGCCCTGGCGATTCAGGTTTTCGGCGGGTGCATTGCTGCCGAGCGCCATGGTGTAGTCACCCGCGCGGAGGAAGTAGGTGCGGGTGATGGTGTCCTGCGTGCTGTTATCGACGTGATCCTTGTAAACGAGATCCTCGGCCCAATCGACATTGCCACGGTTGTTATAGCTGTGGTCGCTTTCTCCGTCATTATCCCAGTTGTTCCAGATCGTGAAGCTGGGGAACATGCTTGTCGTGTCCGCCTTGCGATCCGGTAGCTCGACACTTGGCCAGGGCACGTTCGCATCACGGGTCATGGTGATGACCACATTCATGTCCTGCTGCACACGGAGAGCCAGCCAGTTGCTGGTGTGAGTCCAGCCGACGGTGGGATCACCTGGGGCGAAGAGACTGTCGTCCTCCCAGCTCCAGGCTCCGACGTGACTGCTGAAGCTTCCGGCGCTTTTGCCTTCAAGCGTCAACTGGTGTCCGTAGCCGACACCACCCGCAGCCGGATCTCCCGTAGCATAAGCGAAGGGCATGGCTGACACAGTGCCGACGAGACCATAGACGGTCTCGTCGGGCGTCGGGGCCTGGCCGGCGTAGTTCGAGCCGCCGACAGCGATGGTGTAGTCACCTGCCGTGAGGAAGATCGACTTGGTCACGGTGCCATCGGCATTGCCGTCACCGACGACTCCGGGAGCGCTGCCAAACAAGGTGGCATCACCATCTGCGATGTGGGTCACATAGGTGAAGGTGCTCAGGCCGTCCGCTGCTTCGAAGTCGAAGACGGGACCGGTTTGGTTGTCACCTCCGATGCGCCAGGTTTTAAGCGCATGGAAGCTGCCTTCTGTCGCATAGCCCAGGGTGGCACGGTAGGCGGTGGTGATGGCAGAGGTGTCGTAGTCGGCACTGCCGGGTGAATTGGTGATCGGAGCCACATGAGCCAGACCACGGTAGAGAGAGAAGGCGGGCTTGATGCTGCCGTCCCTCGGAGTGGCAGTGCCACTATTGGTGGAGCAGCTGAAGGAGATCGTGAAGAATCCCGGCGTCGTCACATTGAAGCGGTAGTAGCGCAGCTTGTGGCTATCGCCATGGTCGGCGTCGGTGCCGTCGGCCCAACCGAAATTGCTGGTGACGGTTTGATCAGCGATGGTGATGGGTGCAGCTCCGGACACGACGGTGCCGAAGTTACGCACGCCGTAACTGATGTGCGCCGAGGCTGTGCCGCTCATGAGAAGCAGCGCCGCCGAGGCGATCACGTTGAGGTGTCTGAGTTTCATGGGTTGTTTCGTGGTCGTTGTCTTGTGGGTTTGAGGTTCAGCTAGTGGAAAGGGTGAGGCCGTAGGCCGGATGTGTTCGGTGCGGTGAGTGTCGCTGACACGAGGGGTCAAATTCGCCGAACTATCCGGCTGGATCGGGGGCGTGGGAGTCGGCTGCATTCGAAGAAGCCAGATAGTTTGGCGAAGGTGGTAATGGGTGTTGGTGAAGCTCATTCGCGCCAAACACATCCGGCCTACGGTGGTGGCCATCACAGCGCAGTCCTCCCGAGTTCGACGCTACCCGAGAGCAGCTTGGTGGTTGTCGCCGTAGTCTTCGGCGAGGAGGTGGGCATCTCGGCGAGGTTGAAGAAGCCATAGCCTTTCTGGCCGCTGCCATCATCGACGATCATACCTGTGAAGGTAGCAGTGCGGCTCAAAGGTTTGTTCGGCGTGATGCTGGTGTCGCCGTCCGTGAACTTGAAGCTGCCGGTGAAACTTCCCGTCGTGCCAGCGGTGAAGGTGATGCCGCTGCCAGGCGTGACGGTGAGCTTCACGAGGCCGGGATTGCTCGCAGGTGGCAGAATCTTCGCGGGGCTTCCTTTCTGAATCTCAAACGCGGTCCAGTCGAGCCGGGTCGCAGGATCAGGCGCGCCGCCATTGAGGAAAAGCAGCCGTGCATTGCCAGCCCCGCCCGTGAGCCCCATGGAGATACCATTGACCGGCGGGATGACATACGGCCTTCCGATGGTCTCGAGAGCCAGTGGTCCAAAACTCGTTTGATAGCTGCGGGTAAATTTCGCCTGCGTGTGCTTGAACCAGCTCACACTCGATGCATTCAGCACGCCACTCGCGCCGATGTTCAGCGTACCGAGCAGGGAGCCCGTTTTTGCATAAAGCAGCGAAAAGACAGGAAGGTTGCCGCTTTCATCAACGATGCCTGACAGCGTGACCGCCGCCGAACCATCGGCGAGTTTGATGACACCACTGACAGCTCCTTTGGTGGATACTTTAAAGGCACCGATGCTGTGCCCTTTGGGATTCGCATCGTTGGTCAGATCCCCTGCGGCGAGCTTCATCGCGAAGCTGTAGTTCCCGACATACGAGGTGAAGGAAGCCGCAGGCAGCGCGGCAGTGATGGTGAGCGGATTCGCGCCATCGGTGAGCGTGGCGGTGAGGCTGCGGCTGGCGCGCAGGAGCGTGAAGCTGAGCGTCAGTGTGGTCTTGCCCTTCCTTACGATGGTCTGGCTGCCAGTGGGGTCCGCATTTGGCAGCATGACGAGCGTGCCTTTCAGCGGATGACTCACGGTGCCGAGCACCAGCGTGCCGCTGAAGGCTCCGAGCTTGGTCGTGGTGAGCGTGAGCCGACCGCCGAGGTTGTTATTCAGCGTGACCTCGCTGTGGCGTGGGACGATACCCTGGTAGGTGCCGAGCGCCGTCGTGGGATACGGCAGCACCTCCATGATCTCTTCTTTGATCAATCCGGTGCCTGCGGCATTGAGCGCTTTGGCTTTTACCGTGAAGCTCTTCGCCACGGTGGGCTTGCCGGTGATCAAACCGGTGATCGCACTGTAAGTCAGGCCGGTGGGCAGGCCGATGACGTTGTATTTCGTCGGGCCATTCACCGCACCAAGCTGCCATGAGTAGTTCTGCCCGATGACGGCATCTGGCAGATTCAGATCGTTCATCACAGGCCAGAGATTGACGGCCAAAGTCACGGCATCGCTAGTCACGCTGGTGGCACCGTTGGAGACGACGACGGAATAGGTGCCGATGTCCTGCGCGCCGACTCCGCCGAGCAAGAGCGTGGCTTTATCCGCACCGCCGATGTCGGTGCTGCCACGCTTCCAGCGGTAGCTGAGGTTGCTGCCTGTGGCGGTGACTGTGAAGCTGGCATTCGCGCCTTCATTCACGATTCTTGGCAGCGGCGGCTTCGTGATCACCGGCGGCGGCACGACATTCAGTGTGACGACCACGCTCGGACGGCTGCCGTGGATGTTACTGACGACGACGGAGTAGCTGCCCGTGTCTCCCACGACCGTGGTGGGAATGGTGAAGCTCGGTGAGTTCGTACCCACATTCGTGGTGCCGCGCTTCCACTGGTAGCTGACACCGATGCCCTCCGCCACGACTGTGAACATGGCGGGAGCGCCGGGTACCACGGCCAGGCTTTGCGGCTCTTCCGTGATCTTGGGCGGACCATCAATGATGCCTGGGTTAGGGTCGTCGCCGTTTAAAACTCCATCCGCATCTTCATCGCCGCCAAAGCGTGGGCCGGTGCCTGGAAGCACACCGGTGAAAGTGATGGCGTCATTGCCGCTCAAGGCCGCCAGCAAGATCGCACGCGTCATCGTGCCACCTGCCGTGCTGTCATTTTGATAAACCGTGCCCGTCCAGCGCAGCACACGCGGCGTGCTGCCGATGACACCGCGCACGACGAGATCGCAATCACCCGCCGTGGTGGCGGCACGCGCTTCCAGCAAGGCAATGTCTGCAATCACTGCACTATCTGCGCGATTCGCCGCCGTCACCGTGCGGCTGTAGCCGACGGTGCGTGCCGTGCCGGTGTCGAAGCATTGGATGAAGGCGGTGACGTTCACGAGCTCCTGCACGGTATCCAAATTCGAGAGCACATACGGATGCACCGTGGGCAGCAGGGAGGTGCCGCCCATGCCATCATGCAACATGCCGAAACCGCTGATGGAGGTGGCACCGGTGCGTGAGTCGAAAAGCATGCGCTGATAGGTGGTGCGTAGCGGTGGAGTCTTCACCGGCTGACTGAGTCCGGACTCCTGCGGCAGGTCGATGTTATGATCCGAGCCCTCCGGCAGCAGATGACAGACGTTGCAGTGGGACTTGGTGTGATTGTTGAAGAGATCACGTCCCGTGACTGGATTTCCACCGCCGAAGCTCGTCGGCAGACTGCGGTCCAGATTGCGATTCGGATTCGAGTGATGAACAAGCGACCTCAGATATTCAGCGAGGTCGTCCATGTCCTCCGCAGCGATCTGTGAGCCACCCATGAGATTGGCAAAGGTGGGGTTGAAACTTTGCAGTGTCGGCTTGTCGCCGCGCCAGTGAAAGGGATCTCCGTTTTGCATCCCGCGCAGCGTCTGCGTGACCATGGGGCCCTTCATCGGATGCATGGAACGCGGGCGCGGTGTGGTGTCGTGGACACTCAAGTTTGCTCCGAGCACGGTGAGCATTTCACCACCGGGATCACCGAGATCCCAGGCGAGTCCGTCGTTGTCTGCATCGAGATGGCAGATGCCGCATGAGTTGGTTCCATTTCCGGAAAGTCGGGCATCGAAGAGATAGCCACGACCCGCTCGAATCGCCGTCGGCATGGGGTCGTAACTGCTGAGCGCGAGTTCGCTGGAGACCGCCAGCGTGTTGGTGTCGATGACGCTGAGGCTGCTGGAGAGTTTGTTCAGCGAGTAGAGCTTCCCGCGTGTTTCATCGAGCACGAGCCCGCGTGGTCCGCGCATGGCGGAGGCATCGGTATCGGCTCCGGTGCGGATGTCCACGCGCGCGGTGACATTGCCCGTGACGGGATCGATCTTCGCCAGCCGATCCGAGGCAAAGGCGGCTACCCAGGCGATGCTGCCATCGGCGGAAAAGACGAGGCTCGTCGGCTGCGCGAGCGCGGTGGCCTGCGCTGTCGGGTTTGGCAAAGTGCCGTAGTCGATGCCTGGATTCAGATCGACAGTGGTCACCAAAGAAGGCGTGATGATCGAAAGGCGGCTGTCGGCAAAGTGACCCCGCAGAGTCGGCTCAAAGCGTGTCAGATTGAGCGATTCGGTATTCGCCACCCAGATCTGATCGCTGCCTGGACGTGCGGCGAGGTCGAAGAGATTCGTGCCGACATCATTGACGTAGCGCACGACCGTGTCGGTGGCTGTGTTGATCTCCGCCACGTCGTTGTCGAGGATCGTGTTTGTCACACGTGGATCATTCGCCGCGACGATGAGCGCGGTGTCCGGTCCGGCTGGCAAGGCCGTGTTTGTCGGCGCGGGCTGTGGCGGGGCAACCTCCCTTTTGATCACGGTGGTGCGATTTCCGGACTGGAGAAAGGCAGCGTAAAGGCGGGAACCATCCGCATTTGCCGCCAACGCATGAGGATAGGCTCCGGTGAGCGTGATCGCTCCGGCCACAGCGCGTGTGCTGGCATCGAAGATTCGAATCTGCCGCGAGCGGGCACAGGCGATGTAGGCTTTGCCTGCGGCGAAGATGACATCGGTGGGCTCATCGCCGACACGCAGCGTTTCCACCACGGCCCCAGCGCTCAGGCTGAGGATGGAGACGCTGTCGCCGACTTCATTGACGACCCAAAGCTCATCATTCGTTCGCGCCCGGACACTCGCAGGCTCCAGGCCGACGGGGATCTGGCTGAGCCGAACCGGTGTGCCGCTGCTGAGGTCAAACACGGTGACGCGAGCATTTGAGGAATCGACCGCGACCAAGCGCGTGCCATCGGGCGTCATCGCCAAAGGATGCACCTGCCGCGCTTCAAAGTGCTGGTAAGCCGCCGAGGCGCTGCTGGCGAGAAAGAGACTGAAAAGGAGTGTGCGCATGAGTTCAGCGGGTGACGGGTTTCAGCGACTGGATGTGATACATCTTGGCCTTCTCCCCGAGTGCCTGGACGGCGATCTCGCGGGTGAGCGGCTTCGTGGAGGTGATCTTCAGCTTCGGCAGTCCGCCTTTGTCTGCGGTGGTGATTTTCACCGACTGCACGCCGTCGATCTTCGAGAGCGCAGCCTTCACATGGCTGGAGCAGGCGCTGCAAAAGATGCCCGCGACTTCGCCTTCATACTTTTGCACCGGCTCAGCGGCGAAGGTCTGGCAAACGAGGAGGAAGAAGAGGGTGAGGAACGTTTTCATTAAATTAGGAATGCGGGTGATCGAGGAGCTGGTGGACATGGTCGTGGAGGCGCTCAGCCATGAGGGAGGCGATCTCGGGCTGCGGGTGAAAGACGGCGTAGTAGCCGCGCACACGGCCCTGGCCGTCGAGCAGGGCGATGCGGAGATCGTGTTCGTATTGGTCTTCCGGCGTGATGCGTTCGTCCTCGGGGATGAGTTTCGCCGGCACCATGCCGACCTCCTTCGTCATGAAGTCCCAGAGCTTCTGCCGATCTCCCGTGATGAACCACCAGGGTGACTTTTCCGTGGCTCCGACAGCCTCGGCATAACCTTTGAGCATGGCCACGCTGTCACGCTCCGGCTGGATGGCGACTGACAGAAGCTGGATGCCAGGATGCGTGGTGAATTCTTGATTCAACTTCTGCAACTGCGCCGTCACCGCCGCGCAACCATGAGGACACTGCGTGTAAAGATAAGCGGCGACGATGACCTTGCCCTTGAGGTCGGAGAAGTGGACGGTCTTGCCACTGCGCTCGGTGGCTTCGAGATCGCTTTTCACGGTGGCAAAGACGGGCAGCTCGGCTTTCGGCAGAGCGGTCTGGAGAAAGCGGCTGTAGGCCACACTGAGGCTGATGACCAGCACGATCACGCCCCCGATGAGCAGCCAGAAGCGCACGGGTTTGAACTCCGCAGGTGGCGTGTCGTGTTCGAGATTCATCGCGGGTCAGTTCACCGGGATTTTGTCCAGCTCGACCTGGGTCCACATGGCGGTGCGGGCCTTTTCAGAATCGCGGATGGCTTTCACCTGATCGGCGGTGACGGCGCTGCTTTTGTTGCCGAACGAATTCCGCACATAGGTCAGCACCGAGGCGATCTGGTCATCACTCAACGTGGCACCCTGCGGAGGCATGATGGGCGCGGGCGTGGTGAACGGTTTGCCATTTAGCGTGATGGGGCCGGTGACACCGTGGAGCACCATGCGGATGAGCCGGTCAGGCTTTGGCGCTGAGGCCCAGTCCGAACTGGCGAGCGGCGGGAACATGCCCGGCAGGCCGAGGCCCGTGGGTTGATGGCAGGCGAAGCAGACCATCATATAGACCTGCTGGCCTTTGGTCATGACTTCGGGATGAGGGGCATCCTGCGCAGCAGCGAGGCTGGCGATGGAGAGGAATAGAAGAAAACGGGACATTGAGAAGAAGGGGGATTTTTTCAAAAATGAGGCGACGAGGAGCCTCTGAGATTCGGCATTTGGTCATTCGGAACTCGTCATTTCCAAATGTCGCCCCCACCCGGAAACGGCCGGGTGGGAGCGCCCGATGAAGGAGGGCAGCCACTAGCTGGAAGCGCCCTCCCGGATCATCGGGAAAGGCGTGGGCAAGTATGGGTGACGCTGGAAATGCGGCATGAACGACCCAGGAGAAACCTGGGGGCATGGCGATGATCAGGAGACTATCATCCGTCTCGCTTGCGGGACGGTGCTCCGAACGTCAGACAGACGTGCCGATCTCAGCCGAGCTGCGGCGGTGGTGTCACGGGGCGCTCGTGGCGGCTCAAAGCGGCGCTGGATGTCGTGATCCATACTTCGGGCACTACCGGAGGAAAAACAAAATGGGGGATGCTGACGAGGGCGAGCGTGAGCTTCAGTTCCTTCGTCTTGGAGGGCGATGGCTGGCCGTCCTTGGGCTGCTGCTCGGACTCCACACCCTTTTCCACGGCTTTGCAAAGAGGGC
>Ga0209480_10000368_pt1 | contig 38452 bp, 31 predicted proteins | sample JI61114C2DNA_FD_187501 | JGI IMG/M metagenome (GOLD analysis project Ga0209480, IMG submission 187501) | Wastewater effluent complex algal communities from Wisconsin, to seasonally profile nutrient transformation and Carbon sequestration -... | ecosystem: Engineered > WWTP > Effluent > Algae... | reverse complement strand
GAAAGAAGACAAAGGTTTCGTCCACGTAAAAATAGATAGAACTAGTGCTGGTGCCAAAACCGAGTTTAAGTTCATTTCTATAAATCCCCGCCCCTTCATCACCGTAGAAGCCGACTTAACCGACTGTGACAATCCTCTAGAGCTGCTGACAAAGAAAATTAGCAAGGTAATCGTGCCCGGTTGCGTCTTGCGCATACGATACAAAATTGGCCAAGAAAATCTCAATCAAATCGACGAAGATGCTCTAAAACAAATAGCGCAGGCGGCCCTGTCGGTAAAATTCAGCACCGAAATTGTGCCATCACACCAACGAGCGCGCCTACCGCAACTAACTGAAAGTGCCGTTCTCAACCCGCTTACAGCCATTGACACATATCTCACAGAAGTAGCACCAGAGCGAAAAGATCGGTTACTCTCAAAAGCCAAAGAGATCATGGGAAAACTAACCGCTGAAATTAGCGGAACAGATAGCAAAGGTTAAGCAGTGCGTTTTTTCAGAGAATTAGAAAAGAGTTTACTGGTGTTTTTGGCAGCCTCAGCTATGACTGGCTGCACACAAGGCGACAGCAATGAAGCTACACCACAAGGCACAATAGCGCTAGAGAAAATTACTCTAGGCATCCCTGAGTCGACACTTGAGGAAGCTATGGTATCTTTTGTTCGCGACCCCTCCGCTGGCGCCAATGCGGGCGGTAAGAGCCAGTATCTTAGCCGGGAGAAGACAACCGCTGGCGGTCAATATATGGTGCAGTGTAAAGACGGAACAGTTTTTCAAATTAGCGAAGTCTTTGCCGAAACGCCCACGAGTAAAGAGCCTGGCGTAATTGAACTCCGCAAGCTACTGCCCCCTAACGCGCCAGAGCAATCACGGGTAGAAGAAAAGGCCACCAGCGATATCTACTATTACGGCTCTGACTTAATCGGCGAACTGAATTACAAGGATAGCAAGAAGGCTCAAATAACAAATTTGACAGCAACTAACATGCTGACTCTAAAAGAGGCTGTAAAAGCTACAGAGGCAGCTAAAGAAGAGTTAAAGCCCCTGGTAGAAAAAGCTCGTAAGAACAATTAAGCGTGCTACCATCTTGAAATCGAGGCTCTAAGGCCCTCGAACCAACTGGAAATCTATGAGCAGTAGTCTTCAAAACGAAACCGGTTCCACCGCGCCTCAAGATCTTCGACCAGATCAGCCCTTAAGCAATGTCGAAGACCGCAAGGGTTTAGTTAGCCTTTGGGTTCATCGCCATCTGCTTGGCCTTATGGTAAAGCGCGACAACATGGGCAAATACAAAGGCTCGCTACTTGGCATGCTCTGGCCGCTGATTAGCCCCATTGGCCATTTGCTTCTTTATACGTTTCTATTTTCAATTGTTCTAAAAGTCAAATTCGGCGACAGTGGCAGCACAAGTAATTTTGCCCTTTATCTCATGGCCGGTTTACTACCGTGGGGCGCCTTTTCAGAAGCACTTTCACGCTCGTCGACAGTTGTTCTCGAACACCCGAACTTAGTCAAACGCGTGGTTTTCCCTCTGCAAATACTACCCTTAATGGCTGTCATATCGGCTCTCGTGACAGAAGCGATGGCATTCATTATTCTGCTTTCAGCTGTCTTGATTTATAAACACAGCCTGCCAGTAACTCTCTTATATTTACCGATGATCGTGCTATCGCAGCTACTTCTGACCGCCGGGATTTCCTGGGTAATTGGCAGCCTAAGCGTATACATAAGGGACATTCGACATGTAATGGCCCTGGCTCTGGCTGCATGGATGTACGCAACCCCGGTAGTTTATCCAGCCTCAGCTCTGCAAGGAAATTTAGCCGTTTTGCTCTGGCTAAACCCAATGGCTGGGATTGTTTCAGACTATCGGCGAGTGATTTTGGACGGCCTGCCGCCAGATTGGCCTCATTTCGCAACGTATACAACAGTAGGATTAATTGCTTTCTTATTAGGCTTTAAGTTCTTCGAAGGCACTAAAAAATCTTTTGCCGACGTAATGTAAGTCTGACTACCTGGTGGCAACGATAGCGTATTATAGTTCACTGAATGAAACCTAGGCATAGAGACAATTCCGATGACTGATCAGCATAAACTTTTCGGCGCATACGATATTCGAGGTATATACGGCAAGGGTTTAGACGAGCCTTTTGCTAAAAATGTTGGCTTCGCTTATGGCCACTATCTCAAACCACAAGGTGGCGGAAGGGTATTAATTGGCTCAGATGCAAGAACTTCTTCGCCTGCATTGAAAGCAGCTTTTATAGAAGGCGTACTCAATACAGGTAACGATGTACTCGATATCGGTGTGTCATCAACCCCTATGGCCGTTTGGTACGCTGCGCAAGCAGGGTTTGACGGCGGTGCTGTAGTAACAGCCAGCCACATGGGCAAACAATACAATGGCCTAAAACTATATGCCAGCCAAGCGAAGCCACTTGGCGCTAATAACGGCCTGGGCGAAATTCGCACAAAAGTAGAAGGTGGCGCTTGTTCTGGTCTAGCCAACAACAAGAGTGGCAAACTCACCACTGTCGATATCATTCCAGAATATGTCAGTTTTCTCCTCCGTCACGTGCGACCAGAACGTCGCCTTAAAATTGCACTAGATGCTGGTCACGGCGCCGCTGGCCCAGAGCTAGAAGAACTAGCCAAAACGGCAAAACATTTGGTTGAGTTCATTCTCCTCAACTCAAAACCAGACGGTACCTTCCCCAAGCGCACACCAAATCCGCTAGATGAAGGCTCACTAACTGAACTAAGCAAACTAGTGATAGATGAGAACTGTGATTTTGGTGTGTCTTTTGATGGTGACGCCGATAGGGCTGTTTTTGTCGACGAGCACGGAGTGCAAGTAGACACTGGCTTGATGATTGGACTAATCGGAGCTGAGCTTGTGCGCCGCCATGGCGGTGGAAAAGTTGTCTATGATTTGCGTGCTAGCAGAGCCGTGCCTGAGTATATTGTTTCGCAAGGTGGCACACCTATTCGCACCGGTGTTGGCACGCAATTTATGATGAATAGCATGAAAGATCACAGAGCAATCTTTGCCGGTGAACTCTCAGGCCACTACTACTATGCTGATATGTATGCCACAGACAATGCCTTGCGCACTATGCTAGAAGCCGTCAATGTAGTGGCTCGGGGTACGGCCAGTCTATCTAAGCTAATTGAGCCACTGATGGTCTACTCTAGCTCCGGTGAAATTAACTTACGCGTTAGCAATATCCAAGACACTCTAAGCAAGCTTGAAAATGGTATCACTGGCGGCACCAAAGAGCATATCGATGGACTCTCTGTTAATTTTGACGACTGGTGGTTCTCCGCTCGCGGCTCTCAAACTGAGCCGGTTTTAAGATTGACTCTTGGAGCTGTCTCTAAACAAATTTTGGATCAACGAAAGGCGCAGCTATTCGAAATCATCGAGGGCTAACCCCAGGAAATCTCAAATATTATGATGACCTACCATAACAGCACATCATTTTGGTTGGTCGTAAACACCCTCATTTTCGCTCTAGTAAGCTCATATATTCTAGAGTTCACTCCGCTTGGTTGTGAAATATCCAACCAGTCCGACCGCCTTGATGTAATAGACAAAATTGATCAATTCCCCAAGGACACACCCAACACCGTACTGATGCTTGGTTCATCGCTGGGTATATTTCCCGCAGCCTTAGCTGATTTCAAAGCCTTTGGAGAACCAAAACCTGGAGCTGACAAGTTCTTACACTACTGTTCATATCGTTATCTAGACAAAATATTAAGCGCAGAAAGCAATCCTCCCTCTAAAACCCTCAACCTATCCAACCAAGGCGGTATGACTTCAGAAGACCTGCTCTTGCTTAAAGGCGCATTCAAAGCTGGAATCCACCCCAAACTAGTTATTCTGCTAACTGGCCCACGCGATTTTCTTGATCACCAAACCAACAAAGTCGGCGAATCAAAACTGTCCAAGGCTCTACTGGTAAGAATTTCTGACTCACTCTGGAATTTTTCAGATACGCCAACTGCAAATCTTGAGACCCTCGGCAGTCGATTTCTTCCCCTCTTCCTTCAGCGAGATGCTATTACCAAGCTACTAACCGCACGCCTAAAACAGACGATCGCTTTTGTTTCTCACAAACCTTATCGCGACAAACCGGCTCAGACAGGCGGCTCTCTTGAATCAATTAAAGATGAACCCGGTTCGCCTGAAATGATGGACTTCTATACAGCCAACTATAAAATTAGATATCTACCGATTGACTGGAAGCGCTGGAGTTTGGAAATTAGTGCCTTTCAAGCAATTGTGGATCTCTGTAAAAGCCAAGGTCTACCGTTACTTGTGGTGGAAATGCCTTTGAGCAAACTAAACCGCGATTTGTTACCAGCTGAGTTCATCATCAAACATAGAGAGCAGCTGACAAATATCACTGGCGCGAGCAGCCCCCGATCAAATAACGTGATATTGCTTGATCTCTTTGCCGACGACAAATTCACGCTCAATGACTATATGGATACTGTGCATCTGCGTTCGAAGGGTGGTATGAAACTGGCGAATGACATTGCCAAAACAGTGAAAAACTTCAATCTCTTAAAGCGGGAGGCGCTAGGTAATGCGCATACTCAGTAGCTCCGCTCTGTTGCTACTACCTTGTATTGCCCTACTCAATCTTTTCAGCTGGAGTGCGGTGCAGTTGACTTCGCTGAAAATTGCAATTCTGGGTCCATCTGAGCGCTTGATTGTCTTGACCAAACTCGACAATTGGAATCGAAGACCAGCAGTTGATAAAAAGGAAAACTCAATCGCGTTGATAAGCTCCTCGCTCGGCATTGCGGCGGCAAACATGGCCGACTACAAGCAATACGGCTCGCCTGATCCCTCTTCACCAGAGGCCATGCAGTATTCTCAGTTTAAAACACTTGATCAAATGCTAGAGAAAAAAACTGGGAGAAAGATCAAGACCACAAATTTCTCTAACTCGGCCGCGCTCATATCAGAAGATCTACTTGTCGCAAAAGAAGCAGTCAGACTCAAAGCAAAACCATCTCTAATTGTTCTAGCTATTGCCCCCCGGGACTTCCTCGATCATTTCACCGCGACCTATCACCGCTCAAGACTGGCTCAAATTTTAATTAGTCGGCAAGCTCCAATCTGGCAACGAGACAAGACGCCACAAGTCAATCTCGATGTTCTGATGAGCAAAATATGGCCTTACTATTCACAAAGAGTGGAGTATCGAGATCTTGCTATTCAGACCGTTTGCAAAGCATTAAATCGCTCTGCTAGCCTTTTCTCTGCCACACATAGACTAGAGTCGCCGAATCCAGAGACTAGAGAAACGCCACCAAGTGAAACAGAGCCTCAGGAGCCGAAGGCCCCAGCTCAATTGTTCCTATCAGATGAAATAATGTCGGAAGAAAAGTTGCGCAAACACGAACTCGATTATCGCGGTCGTTATTTGCCGATAGATCAAGAACGGTGGGAAAAAGAAATCAACTCACTGAAGCAATTTACTCAATTCTGTCAGGAGCAAAACATTCCATTGCTAATTGTGGCCATGCCAATTACCCAACGAAATCGCCAGCTGCTGCCCCCGGAATTTCTACAAAAACATATGCAAGCCGTGCAAGATTTAGCAAGTTCAAAGGCAGTATTGCTAAATCTTATGGACGATAAGCGTTTTGTCAAAACTGACTTCAGCGACACAGCGCATCTTCGTTCAGACGGTGGAGTTAAATTCGCTGAAATACTTAGCGATGAGATAAAGCAGCAACAGGGCCAACTGCTCCCATAGTTTCATTCTCACGAGCGAAACCGGCGCCTAGCTTTGCACCAACAACATAGGTTGGCCTGGCTCGGCTTTCGGTGAGCACACTCGATAAGTACACGGCAATAATACCCGTACAAATTATTTGCAAGCCTGAGAATATTCCGAGGCTTGAAATCATGATCAAGGGCCAATAGGAAGCGGCGGTTGCGAAAATCAAACTAGCGCCAAGGGCCAGCATCGACACTACCGACATGAAGGCGCCAACAAAAGCAATTGCATAAAGAGGCATAACGCTAAAAGCAAGAAGACCATCCATGGCCAAGCTAAGAAGCTTCTTTAACGTGTAAGTACTTTCGCCGACTTCGCGGGCTCCTCGGTCTATAGAAATACCAATCTGACTGAAACCGAGCCAAGGAATCATGCCTCTCAAGAAACGGGTCTTTTCAGGGAGTGATGCGAGAGCATCAACCACCTTTCTATCCATCAAACGATAATCGCCTGTATCCCAGGGAATTTGCACCGATGAAATGGAGCCAAGCACTCTATAAAATACGAATGCAGATGCTCTTTTGAGAAAGCGATCGCGACGAGCCTGCCTTTGAGCAAATACCACATCATAACCCTGTTTCCAGCGCTCAAGCATCTGGGGAATAAGCTCGGGTGGATCTTGTAAATCAGAGTCAATATTGACGACTGCACGACCCTCAGAGTGATCTAGGCCACAGGTAATTGCAGCTTGTTGGCCAAAATTTCTAGACAGTTCTAACAGCTTTACTTTCGCATTGTCGCTAGCAAGTTGTCGTAAGGCAATGGTGGCCGGTGGCCTAGAACCATCATTGACAAAAACTATTTCGTAGCTAGTGCCAGTAGGCGTGATGATCTGGTCGAGCCGCTCAATCACATTAGCTAAATTGCGCGGGTCTTCGTTATATACAGCGACTATTACTGAAAGCTCTATCAAAATTCCTCAACGCTGTAGTGCCGGGGATGAATCTCTGGCAATTGCCAACAGGTGCAATTGTCCACCACCGTTGGCCGTTGGTCAACTTGGCAATTCTAATCTAAGCAATATTGGCAACACTAAGACTTGGCCAATTGGAGGGATTTAATCCAATTCCAGCTAATTTCGACACCCCTGATTAAGGGAACTTCAGGTTGCCAGTTCAAGTAGGTCTTCGCTCTATTAATGTCTAGAACGTTTATAGGCACATCGACCGAACGCGATTCTGTATATTCAACAGTCACGTGAGGTCCAACCACAGATCTTATGGTTTCTACAATTTGATTGAGCGAGTGCCCTTCACCGGAACCAATATTGAAAATACGCGGCGCTGCATCATCTTTAGGCACATACTGTGCCGCACATAAAAGTGCTTTAACCGCATCAGTGACATAAATATAATCTCTGATTACTTCACCATCGCCCCAAATAGCAATTGGCTGCTCGCGGGCAATGTGGCCAAGAAATACACCAATAGCACCCTGCTTAGCATTCGGGTTCTGCAGTTCGCCGTAGGGGTTAGAAAAGCGAGCGACCACATACTCAAGGCCATGAATGCGTTGAAATAGATGCAAGTACTTTTCTATGGCGAGCTTAGTGATGCCGTATGAACAGATAGGCTCATTGGTGTGCTCTTCTGATATCAAATCGGTTTGAGGTACACCATATACAGTGCCACCAGAAGAAACGAAAACGAACTTGCGCACTTTCTCTTTCAAGCACTCATTGAGAAGCTGAATAGTGGCCACCACATTAGAAGTGACATCGTGAATGGGATCATCATTTGAAGTCTGAGGCAGAGTGTTATAGGCCAGGTGGAAAACCCAGTCTATGCCTCGCACGGCTTCTTCGACTTCGTGGTGATTACCAAGCTCGCCAACAAAATATTCGACATCGGGCCGCTCTGGCCGAAATCTATTGGGATAGCGATCAAAAACCCTGACCTCGTGACCTTCTGCCCGGAGAAGGTCGACCAGATGGGCTCCAATAAATCCGTTTCCACCAGTAACTAAAGCTTTCATTTAACCAGGCCGCACAGTGAGCAGTTCTTCATAGACAGATTCTATATCATCAACCATCTCACCAACGGTGCGCTCCGGCTTGATGTTACTGGCAAACCTAGGCAGCAAATCTCTGTCTTCCAGCACTGCTGTTAATTGTTGCAGCAGTGAGCGGTAATCATTAAGTTTGAACAATAATCCATTTTCACCATGTTTGACAAGCTCAGACATACCTCCCAGGTCAGTAACAATAAGAGGAGTCAATGTAGCCAAAGCTGATTGCATAACTAAAGGAGTATTCTCGTACCAGCGCGAAGGCACAACTAGTACGTCAATCTCTTCCATGACAGAACCCAACAGGTCATTGGGAAAGGTACCAAGGAAGCTGACGTTCTTCCCTGCAGTCCCAGCTTTTCCCACCAATGCTCTGAGAGCGTTGCCGTATCCAGGAAACTGGTCAACATCTCCATAGAGTTTAAGCTGGGCAGCAGCGGCCAAGCTTGTCGGTAGTTCGAGAAAAGCCTTAAGCAGCAAATCGACGCCTTTATGCTCAAAGAAAGTGCCAATATAGCCAATTCGCAGCACACTAGACGGTTTCTTTACTTTATGGTTATCGAGCTTTGAAGTGTCAATACCAAAAGGCACATGCTTGATTAATTCACTGTTAATGCCGTTTTCGACAAAAATGTCATGCATGAGCTTGGTCGGCACCAAAATCTTGGCTAGCGAATTAGCACTGTTCTTCAAAAGCTCTGGTCGAGCTAAAGTGGCCTGAATAGCTGCTGGAGCTTTGGCTGCTCGATACAGATTACTAAGCATACCAGTGGCAAGGCTTTTTAGTGGGCCGGCCAAACCGTCAATACCAGCTCCTATTACAGGATACTTAGCATTGATTGCCTCAGTGATTTCATCGTCGGGTGGCAAAAGCTTGGGCGTATAACAATCGAGACACTTAAGCGCTAGAGGCCCAGGTCCACGACAAACCGCGCCATCAGGGCGTTTAAGTTGAACAATGGGGCAGACGAACCAAAAATCAGTCGAGTAAAACACCACAGGCACTGACTGTTCGTGGCAAGCTTCAATCACTGAAGCCGAGAGATTCTGAGCATGAACAATCTGAACAATATCTGGATTGAAATCCTGCAAAATCTTAGCGAAATGAGCCTTTATGTGAGGATGATAATATTCAAAACTAAATTTGAAGTCTTTCAGTCTTAATTCTTCTTCAATGATATGAACGGGCACACCCTCAAATTCATAGTCATTGCTCACCTGGGCTTTAGATTCAGGAGTTTCTGCTTTACGCCGGGCATCGAGGTCAGGGGGATTGGCCGCTACAACCTTCACCTCAAAGCCGCGCTTCTGCAGTTCTTGAGCGATCTTGAGCGTGAGCACCTCAGTGCCAGCCCTGTGCTCGGGAAAGAATTTATGGGCAGTTAGTAAAACTCTTCTCATAGCGACCTGAAAAAATCATTGCTGGCTTTCACAGCTCCGTCGGCCGATCAAGGCAGATACCTGCTAGCGGTCTATGTTACCAGGATTTTAGAGAGACAAAGCTCAAGCTTCCCCTCTCATGGACCGGAGAAGGATAGAATAGCGAGCTATGCGCATCTGTCTTATTTCTCGCGAATATCCTCCAGATACCGGATTTGGTGGAATTGCCACTTTTACCAAACACTTAGCTCACGGGCTGAAGAATCTGGGTCATGATGTGGTGGTCGTAGCCTTGGCCAAAGACAAAGCCAAGGTCGCAGACGACGATGGCATAGCCGTTCACCGCGTTGAACCTTACCCGTTCACCTCTAAGCTTTCGGCACTCGGTATGTGCATCCCCTACAGCAAGTACGTATTGTTCAGTTCAACAGCTCTGTGGGACAAATTTGCAGAACTTCACTCAGTGAAGCGCTTCGATGTCGTGGATACACCTGAACTGCTCGCAGAAGGCATTATCCCTGCGGTCACCCAAGCAGTGCCGCAAGTGATCCGCCTTTATACCCCGCACTCTAAATTTATTGCAGAAAAACTACACAACGTGGTGCCATCTTTTGATCACCAATTTGTGGCCATGCTTGAGCGCATTGCCATGCTTCAAGCTGACGTTCTCACTTCACCAAGTAACGACCTGGCCCAATTTGTGGCAGGCGATCTCGGCCTGCCAGTTGAAAGAATTCAAATTGTCAGAAACCCTATCGACACCTCTGTTTTCACCCCAGAAGGCGAGCTGGCACTGAGCAAGTCAGACAAGCTCAGGATAGTATTTGTCGGTCGCCTGGAAGGCCGCAAGGGTATTACCTACCTGGTTGATGCTATACCATTAGTAGTGGCACAATACCCTAATGTTGAATTTGTCATTATTGGCGATGACACCACCACTGGCGAAGGTATGACCTCGGTTCTGGCCAGCCTGAAGAAGTCACTTGAAGCTAGCAACTGCACAAAGCACGTAAATTTTATCGATCGCATTTCGCTAGACGAACTGCCAAACTACTACCGCAGTGCCGATATATCCGTTGTACCTTCGGTATATGACAATTCTCCTTATACCTGCTTGGAGGCCATGGCCTGCGGCAAACCGGTGATTGGCACTGACGCCGGCGGCACCAAAGAATATATTGAGCATGGGGTTTCTGGTCTCATTATTCCGGCCTGTGACGCCAATGCTCTGGCCCAATCCTGTATTGAGCTGCTTTCGAATAGCGGTGAGCGTAAGCGCCTAAGCGACGGAGCCAGAGAGAGAGCAGTCAAGTATTTTGATCGCACTGAAATTGCCCGGCAAACAGTGGCTTGCTATGACCTGGCGACAAAACTGTTCAACGAACGCAAAGCTTCAGAGGCTGCTCGCAGCCTTTATCACCACGACTTTAGGCGGGCAACAGCAGATGCAGCGACCATTATTGATAGCTTTGACAAAGCCATTTACGACCTCCTTTTCCAACGCTCCTATCGTTTTAGAATTGCTCACTGGTGGCGGGCAATCAAAGCTAGACCAAAACTCTTTGGAGCTAAGTTGTTAGCTAAAACCTCAAGAAGAGCCTTTAAAATTTTCGGCACAAAAGAGGAGAATATGCCGAAGATGCTAACGGATTGGGAAAGTTCAATCGACTCAAAGGAGCACGAGCCCCTTGCTAGAAAGCTCACAGGAAAACACTAATAAGATTTTGACTGGCCTCGATGACCAGTCGAGCGAAGCAACGGCTCGTCGTCCAGCGCTATTTTCGCGCACGCTTTTTTACCTTTTCATAGCTGCATTGGCAATTAGAATCTGGTTCAATTTTTTCACAAATCACGTAAACGCTTATGGTGTATCCGACGCTTCCGAATATCTCAGATATGCCACAGCAATAAGTAAATTGAACTGGACAACCATGAACTTTGGCCCCGAATGGAAAGAGTTTGCCATTTCCGGACCAAGCTTTCCAGTCTTCCTGTTACTTTGCTCTTTAGTATCTTTCGCACCTTTTGATGCCACAAGATTTGACATTTTCCTTAACGGTCAATCGCTAATATCGGCAGCTACAGTAGTTTTCATTGCCTACATCGGCAAGAGACTCTGGAATGAAACAACTGGATACTGGGCCGGTATCTTGGCCGCTATTTATCCTGGCTTTATCGTCAATAGCGGAAGGCTATACAGCGAAACTTTTGCTACGTTTCTTGAATGTGCAGCCAGTATCATATTAGTCAAATTCATTTGCCAGAAGAAGACTTCAATACCGACCCTAGCGCTGATGGGTGCCTTGCTCGTTCTTCTTCAACTAACACGCTCCTCAATGATTCTTTTTAGCATCAGCGTTATCGCGATTGTATTTCTATCAAATTTTCGTGGAAAGAACACAAACTGGAACCAATCAATTTCGGCCTCCTTTGCAGTAATTCTCGGCATGCTGGCGATTCTAATACCCTGGTTTATTTTCCAAAAAACAGCTTTCAATAAAATCACTCCCGTCGTAGATCGAGTAGGACACTACAATTTATTTATAGGAACCAATACTGACACTCAAGGATTTCTTACATACCCTTACCCAGACGGTCGAGGGATTGAAAGCAAAAGCTATACACAATTGGTCAGGGAAGCTTACAAAAAAAGCCCTTCTCGCGCACTTCGACTGGCATTAGATAAACCAGCGAGATTGTATAAGTTCCCTTGGAATGATTTCAGAGCAACCATCGGTCCTATAACGTTTCCGGCACAAGTGCTAGTTCACCAGCTCATAATCTTATTATCACTGTGCGGCTTTTGCTTGTCCTCAACTTTGTTCAACACCAACGTAGAGAAAGATGAACAGGGAAGGTTGCTCTGGGCACGATACGCGCTACTACTTCTAGTTCTGCTCAACTTACCCTATCTCGCATTCATAACCGTTCCACGTTACAATTTAACAGCAATGCCTGCAATTATCCTTTTCGCAGCAGCAGGTTTGACAGCGTTAATTGCGTTACTCAAGAGCCAGCCTTTGCAAAGGGCGCCCAAAGTAGCAGCTCTTTCCGCCATTTTTCTTTTCGTCTATTTGCGAGATGATTTAAAGACGCCATTCCTATTTAACGGTGCTGAGACTGCGACAATTTACAGCGTTCAAGGCGCTGAACCAATGATGCGGAGCCTCATTGCCGCCATTGGTACTATGGTTTTCTTTGGAGCATTGCTTTATTCAACCAGACTTTTGAATGGGTTTCAAAAAACAGCAAGAGTGCTAATTGCTTTATTTTGTTCAGCGTCCCTTGTTCTCTGTATCGTGCCACAACGGGCCAACGGCAGACAGGGAGAAAATATTGTCACACTGGCGCGCCCCGGTGAAAAATTGAGCGGTAAAATTATGGTGCCAAAAGATAAGCTGAAGGATAAGAGCTGCTCCTGGTTCATATTAATAGACAGCGATAAAGGTGAACTCATCAAGAATCAATTCACCTTATCAGTCGGTGGCAAAAAAGTCTTTGCAGCTCCCATCCCAGCCTTGTCTGCACTAGACAACTGGGATTACTTAAAAACGAATGGTTCAAACTATTACGTAGAATGTTCATATATCTTCGACTGCCTAAGTAGTGCAGCCGGCATCAGCAATAGCGAGTTGCGTCAGTGGTTTGCTCTGCCCCTAAGCTCGGCTCAGCTTGAGCAAATAGCCGATAGCGGTTTCGTAGACGTCACTATAGAGCAGAAATCAGAAACCCCATCATCGTTTTTCTGTGCAGCTCCATCAAAGGGCAAAGAAGCAAGAATAGAGCAGTTACTACCAGCCAGGCTTCTATATTCTTGGGAGAAATCATTTTACGGGGTCGAAAATGACGCTGGTTTCACAGATACCAGACTTGATGAAAAAGTTCCCGGTCGCAGTGGTAAATGGGCTATCGCCTACAAAAATAATCGCGAAGAACTGAAGGGTATGGACGTAAATGTAAGACTAATAAAAGTTCAAGCGCGAAAATCAACACAAAAGAATGGCAATCTCAGCCATGTTATTCAAGGACAAGATCAGGGGAATGCACTCATAAACATTCCTGAGCAACTAAGCAATGCCGAACAGCAATTATTGACCGTAGAATTAGTGTCAAAAAATAAATTAACTGACGGCGTTACATTCACAGCACAAAATGCAGTGTCGCCTGAACTGTATCTGACATGGAAGAATCGGGCTGGTATTGAAGAACAGATGCCACTACCAGGTCTTCTACGAGGGGTAGCTAAAAACCAGAACCAAAGCGTTTCATTTTTAGTTGACCTGAAGAAAACCAATGGGAGCAATCACCAACTGCACTGTCGAGCTGACAAAGATTGTCTAGTTAGACTTCAAGCGATGGCACTGCCATGCCATCCTTTTTACTCGCCACAGGAGCTCTTTTAGTGGCACCTCTAAAGCGCTTTTTGAGCTCTCCCCTTTTGCATGTAGTTCTGCTAACTGCAATTGTCTGGCTAGTTTTTGCAAGAACTATAGGCAGCTATTTTTTGGCTGATGACTTTGGCGAAGTGTCCTACGCCAGTAGAATCTTTAATGGCGAATACAATCTTTTGTGGTCCGACTTCACTAGTAACTTCATGCAAGTTCCTGGAATGGCAGTCTGGCGACCATGGCTGATGGTTAGCCTGCTAATCGATTACTGTATCTGGCACGCAAACCCAACTGGCTACTATCTCACGAATATACTTTCGTACAATCTAGTAGTTGTTCTCTTCTATCTTTTGATTAAGTCTCTATCAGAGAGAACACATGAAGGAAAGAACTTCAAAGGAAGACTTATAGCTTTTCTCAGCGCGAGCCTTTTTGCCGTCTCACCATTGCATTGCGAAAGCGTTTCCTGGGTTGTAGGCAGGGTAGATGTTGTATGCGCAATGTTCTATCTTGCTTGCCTGAATCTAAGTCTTATTGCAGAAAGTTTCTACAGTAAGAACCTGTTCAAATCGTACCGCCAAGCCATTGCTGCAGCAGTGGTGTGCTTCTGGCTAGGGATGTGGACGAAAGAGATGGCAATCGGCGCACCAGTTATGGTGACAACCATCTACCTATTATTTGGCACAAAACCGCTCAATTTTAAATACGGTCTTAAAGTTTCAGCGCCGTTATGGTTCTCCACCATCGGCTATTTCATCCTGCGCTATCTTGCCCTAGGTACGCTACTCGGTGGTTATGTACAAGGAATAGGCGATTCTCAAGCAGCAAATGCGCTTTCTCGCTGGCTAGATACAGACACACTGAAACGCCTGTTCTTTCCCTTAGCCTACAGCCTCTTTGGAGACCACTCCTGGCAGCAAAGCGCACTGCAGTTTCTGTACTTAGTCATGGTTGTCCTCGTGGTATTTCGCATATTGACAGGAAGCATAAGTTTACGTTGGTCTGCATTGATTTCAGTTTGGATCCTTACCTGTCTAGCGCCTCTCTATAAATTGTGGGGCCTGGGTTACGAACTGGAGGGCGCAAGGTTCTGCTTCTTTCTCACTCTGCCACTATCACTAATAGCACCATCACTCATATTGCTATCAGGGAAAAATCAAAAACTAAAAGGACGAACAAACACTGCAATAACAATAATAGGAACCGCCAGCACGGTGGTTACACTTTTGATTCTTTCCAAAACTGCCTATCGCACTAACCTAGAATGGGTACACGCTGGTCAGGAAGTCAGAAGCCTACTGAAACAAGCGCAGACATTGAGCGAAGAGACAAGCCCGGAAAGTAGAATTATTGTTCTAGGTATCCCAAAGCGCCGCAGTGGCGCTCATATGATTTTAAACGGCGCTACTTTTGCCGCTGGTCTTCGCCCGCCTTTTACGAACAAAGATTATTCACCGCCATTTATCACCTTTGACCCTCTTCAATTTGCCGAAACGCCCTATATCAATAGCGACCGGTTGAAGAAATTGCTCGCTCAAGATCACAAATTAGTTGTTTGGAACTCAGGAAACAGGTCTTATACCTGCAACAAATTTGGACCACGCAACTCTGAAACAAAACCGCTACAACTGGCAAACGCACAGACCAGTTACACACACAGACTTGGCGGGGTCAGAACATACGTTGGCCCCTTGAATGGCCTCGGTTTAACCAACATTAAAGAGGGTGATTCAATAGCATTTAGCAATCTAGAACTCAATCCACTTGATACAGATTTCTTAGAAGTAAGTCTGCAAATACTAGACGACGAACCTAACCCAATACAAATAGCCATTAGTATCAACGACAAAGATAGCGGTTTTTACAAATCAACGCCAATTGCCAAAGCATCGCCTTCGATTGTCAGAGTGCCGCTCTCTAGAGATTGGCACTGGTACGAAAATTCAAAAATAGATTCTCTATACATTCTCTTACCTCCTGGCCGCGAGCTTGAAATTAAAAATTGCCGACTGATAAAGGCCGAGAGCATAGCACCAAGCCTAGATATCCAGGGTGTTCAATCAAACGAAGGTGTGGTTTCAATTTCTCACCCCAATTTGCAAGAAAATTGTATTGAAGCCACGGTCACCCTGCCGCCAGCGGTGCAAGCAGAACAAATTCAAATTGAAATCAGCAAAGCTAATAGTTTCTTTGAAAACTTCCCCAAAAACAATGGCGAAGACGCCGTAATGCTGAGACAAATCGTCGACATTGAATCAGGAATATCAACGAAAGCCAAGCCCGATACCTTGAAAGTTTTAATAAACTGCCAAAGATTGGACCCTGGTTTTTACTACCAGCTAAGAGCGCGACTGCTGAACAACGACACCGTAGTGGGAGAGCACAGCAATCTAGTGACAATAAGGTTATAGCTCTAGTCAGCTCCTCGGTTAACTAGCGCCATGACCCTTTTGGCAATTCAAGCTTGACTCTCTTCTGCAACCAGTTGCTAACTTGAAACGTCAACTTCATAGGCGGTAGCTCAACAAAGCGGAAGATGAGGTAACTGAGCACGATTAAGAACGGGACACTACAATCAATTAAAAGCCAATAAACAAAGGGCGTGACAGACTTAGCATAGTTGCAACCAACAATGAAATTAAAGAGTACATACAAGATCATGCCATGCAAGAGGTAGACACTGTAAGACATCTCGCCAAGCAATCGTGAAAAAGGCTGAGTCAAAAGACCAAACAAATCGTTGCCACCAGCAATCAAGGCGAATACGAGAGAAAGTAGCAGCAAAATACACAAGTCATATGCTGGCGAACAGAAGCTAACTATCGAAACAAGACATAAAACAATAACGAAAGAGGAGACGCTAGTCCTGGCAATTTTACAAAATATAGTGGACCGCACAAGCAGGCTAGCGACGATTCCACCAAGAAAAAACATTTCATGGTAATCCTTTAATTCCCACCATTGCGGTAAGAAATAGAGACTGGCACAAGACAACGCAAGATAAGGCAAGGGTGCAATGACACCGACCAACAGCGCAATCAGGGGCAAGGCTAGATAGAAGAACCATTCATATCGCAAAGACCACGTGACCGCTGCAACTATAAGAGAAGTGCGCGAAATACCATTTAGATCAGGAGTGCCCAGAATAACCCACTGCCATATCCCAGACAATAGATTACGCCTTGAGCCCACAAGAGCGCCATGACTGCTGACTGTAGATGACGATTCAAAAGCGCTGATATTTGCCGCTTAAGTGGATCTATATGCCAATATATTAACCAGCTGTGACCGGGCGGATTGCCGTTGAGCTAGTCATTTGAGAAAGTTATTGAGTTTTAAACGGTGGGAACTCGTTGCAACCGAGTTCCCAGAACTAAGACATCGTGCTGAAACACGGTGTCAAAGCCACTAGAGTGTCCTAGATTTGGTTGTTCTTGTCCAGCCGTTTTGCGTAATGGTTGGAGAAAGACGACAGTTATCGCTTGTTCATCTGCCTTGCCTGTGGTCAACAGGTGAAGCTTTGCTTGTGGTGCGATCGAGGCAATATCTATTGCTCGTCGGTATGTTCAGCTAAACGAAGACGCGAATCTGTAGCGCGAGCAAAGAGGAAATACCAAAGAGGTTTTGCCGGAGCTGTCAAGCACGCGGGTAGCCAAAGGGCTTACTGTGGGCGGCAAAAGAAGAAAGTGACGGATCAGGGTTCCCTTGAAGCTGTGCCTGATGTCATTGTCTTGGAGGTGGTTGAAGAGACGAGTTCTCTACAACCGCAATTGACTGAGTTAGGCATTGATGAAGCAGAACGCGTACCGTGCCACATGTGTGGTCGTTGGTGCGGTCCCTTTGTGCGCCTTGGTCCGTTGCGGCGAGGCCGCCACAGAAAGGCAAATGGAGGCAGAAAGGAACGTGACAGTAAATCAAGAAACAGAAGCCGAGGTTCTCCGGTTATTTCACGCTGAAAAGTGGGGGCCGACAGCAATCGCGACACAACTTCAGCTGCATCATTCAACGGTGCAGCGTGTGCTTGTGAGTGGCGGAGTACCTGTTAAGCGATTACAGGTGAGAAAAACGAAAGCAGATTTATTCATTCCGTTTATTTTAGCGACGTTAGAGAAGTATCCGAAGCTCACAGCAGCGCGGTTATTCGGTATGGTGAAAGAGCGAGGCTATACTGGTGCACCGAGTAGATTTCGGGCGCTGGTTGCCAATCTCAGGCCAAGACCAGCTGCTGAAGCATATCTTAGGACTTCGACGTTACCTGGAGAGCAGGCTCAATGTGACTGGGCGCATTTTGGCAAGGTCAAATTTGGCAATGCTGAGCGGCGGCTTTTGGCCTTCGTTATGGTTTTATCGTGGTCAAGGCACATATTTGTGCGGTTCTACACTGGTGATGCTATGCCGAATTTTCTGCGTGGGCATGTTGATGCGTTCAATTTTTTTGATTCAGTGCCGCGTGAGATTTTGTACGACAATTTACGCAGTGCAGTGCTTGAGCGCTATGGTTCAGCCATTCGGTTCAATCCGCAGTTGCTGGAATTGGCAGCGCACTATCACTTTCAGCCGAAGCCAACCGGGGTTCGCAGACCCCAGCAGAAAGGGCGCGTGGAGCGCGCAATTCAGTATATTCGTCATTCTTTCTTTGCTGCTAGGCAGTGGACTAATTTAGAAGACTTGAATGCTCAAGCACTGGAGTGGTGTCTAGAAGTGGCTGGTGAGCGCGATTGCCTTGGGCAAAAAGAACTGACCGTAGTGCAGGCCTTCGAGAAAGAGAAGTCATCGCTTCTGGTGCTACCAGTCAATCCATATCCATGTTTTGAGCGAAAAGAAGTGCAAGTCGGCAAGACACCATATGTGAGATTTGATCTAAATGATTACAGCGTGCCTCACAAGTATGTGAGGAGAAGCTTGACAGTGAGAGCAACGCCCGATGCTGTGCGTATTTTTGATGTAAGCGAAGAAGTTGCGCATCATATTCGGAGCTACGACAAAGGGCTACAAATCGAAGACAAGCTGCATTTGTCGGCGTTGCAGAGCTACAAAGAAGCAGCGTTGAAGCATCGGTCAATTGACATTCTGCGCCATGCCGCTCCATCTGCAGCAGAACTTATGAAACAAGCGGCAGAGCGCGGGCACAATCTTGGTCGTCTAACACAACTTCTGACGCAGCTGCTAGAGCTATACGGGCCAATTGAATTGGAAGCGGCGATTGTGGAGGCGCTAGCATCTGATTCGCCGCATGCCGCAGCAGTTCAGCAGTCGCTAGAAAGTCGTCGGAGCAAAAGGGGGCTGTGGCCGCCTGTCGCTCTTAATTTCGGTACGAACTCGCCAGCTAAAGACCTAATTGTGGTGCCAAAGTCACTAGATGCTTACGAGAATCTGTTGCCGTCGCACTCAGAGGAGGACTAAACGATGCCAGATCTAAAAGAGAGAGCGAAGAAGATTGGCTTGAAGGCAATCGCAGCTAATTGGGAGAAGTTTGCTGGGGAGAGCTGGTTAGAGCCCTTGATCGTTGCGGAGGAAAAAGAGAAAGACAAGCGCAGTCTTGAAGCAAGACTGAGAGAGGCAGCAATTGGTGAATTCAAGCCGATGGCAGATTTTGATTGGGGCTGGCCACAGAAGATTGATCGAGAACAAATCGAAGAGTTGCTCACTCTAGATTTTCTGAAAGACCATTCCAATATTGTATTGCTGAGCACAAACGGTCTGGGCAAGACAATGATTGCGCAGAATCTCGCTAGCATTGCGCTTGGACGGGGCTACAAAACACGCTTTGTGAAAGCTAGCTACATGCTGAACCAGCTTCTCGAATGTGATGGTGCCAGTGCTAGAGGTCGATGCCTAAAAAAATATTGTTCCCCGCATCTACTTGTCGTTGATGAAGTTGGCTACATGAATTACGACAACAGATATGCAGACCTGCTGTATGAGGTGATCTCCGGCCGGTATCAGAAGGCTTCAACGGTGATCACAACCAACAAAGGTTACAGGCAATGGGGTGAAATCTTCCCCAATGCTGGCTGTGTAGTGACCATGGTTGATCGACTGCTGCACAAATCAGAGACGGTTGTAATTGAGGGTGAGTCATATCGGCAGCATGAAGCGATGGAGCGGGCGGCCCGGAAAGAGGCGGAACGCAAAGCTCGCAGAAAGAAAACAAAAGAAGAACCAGCCAAAAAGGAGAAGAATCAATGACTATTCGTGTCCTGATGTTTTTAGAGTGCAATCGCTGTCACGCACCGTTTGAACAAAGGTTCGTCGCTTCCAAAATATTTCACGAAGACCTGCGTGACGAAGTACATGAAATGGTTGTAGCAGCCGAAGCTGAAGAGTGGGAGTGCCGGCGGAATGCTACAGAGCATTACTGCGCTAAATGCCTTGAACCGTACTGAATCTAGGTATTCAGGAAAAGAAAGGCTCGGCAATACGCCGGGCCTTTCTTTTCCTGACACATGTCCGCCAGGCAGACAAAAATGTCGACTGAAATTCAAATTCAAAAAGCTTAAGCGGCAAATGTGCGCGCTTTTAGGCAGGCGTTAACAGCTGACAAAGACTATCACGACGATTCCGCCCACAATCAATAGATAAAGTGGCATCAGACGCAAAATTCTAGATACAAATAATCGCTCCCAATCGATCTTTTCACTTCGCCCCTTAAGTAACTTAGAGAAGAAAAGAAACCCTGTAATCATAAAAAATAGGGCAACACCGACTATGCCAAAATCAGTGAATAGATTTGACGGTGGAACTTTCCATTCACCCGACCGTAAGTAGAAATACCAGATAGAGGAATGATGGATAAAAACAAATAGAGCCAAATAGCCGCGCAGACCATCAATCGACTGAAAGCGTTCATGAGCAATTGGTATGCCACCCTTAGCGGCAAGCAGAAAGCATGTAAATATAGCTATAAGAATCACTACTACCGAAAATAGCGGATTTACAGCATCCACAGAAAATCTCCCAGTCACACTTCAAACATTCTTGCATTTCAGCCATTTTAAAGCCTTGCTTTCACTTCTTCTCGATTAACTGCGGATTGGAAAACCTCTTTTCAGTAACCAGCTCGTGATGCTCCATTAGCTGCTGGAACAAAGGGACAACATCGCTAACGGCACCCTGCTTGACGATCTCACCACCATTAAGCAAAACTGCATGTTGGCACCAGTCTGTAACAGCATGCATATCGTGGGTGCAGAAAATAATTGTCTTCCCTGCCTCTTTCATCTTCCAAATATGATCTTTGCATTTTTTCTGAAAGTAAAGATCACCGACTGCCAGAGCCTCATCAACGATTAGAATTTCGGGGTCAACACTAACAGCGGTGGCAAAGGCAAGGCGCACCACCATTCCACTTGAATAAGTCTTAATTGGTTGATCAAAAAAGTCACCAAGTTCTGCAAAATTAGCTATAGAATCCAAACGAGACATAATTTCATCCTGGCTGATGCCTAAAATCATACCGTTTAAAATTACATTTTCGCGACCGCTATACTCAGCCTGAAAACCAGCACCCAGTTCTAGGATAGCCGTAATGCGACCACGCCGATAGACGTTGCCTTGAGATGGCTCCAAGACACCAGCGATGATCTGAAGCAAGGTCGATTTACCAGACCCATTAGGTCCAATCAAGGCAGTTACACCTTCAGGGAACTGAATGTTAATGTCTCTTAAGGCCCAATATTCACGATGAAAGCAACGAGTGTTGCGCCACAGAATTTCGCGCAGTCTATCGACAGGCTTGTCATAGATGTTATAGCGCTTGGACAGCGCAGTTACTTCAACCCGGAATACCACAAAAACCTTCTTAGCAAGGCTCTAAGGCCACTAGAGAGATGGTATCACAAGCTCGCCTGCTTCCCATGAGAGCGGTGAAAGAATTGCAGAATTCTCCTATTATTTACTAATTGGGTTATTGGCACTGGCTCTCCATTTTTCAAGAGCTTGTTTCTGCAAACCAAATTGCATACCTTTTTGCTCCACCAAATTTACAAATCGCTCAGCATTTTGAGCAGGCATGGCAATACAGCTAGGTGCCTCGAGTAAATAGAGGGTCGAGAAAGTAAACGCACCACACTCAGTACCGCGCGACACGTCTCTGACAGCATTACGATCAACAATCAGTCTCTCAGAAACAACGCTAGCAGAAAAATGTTTTCTATTGAGCAATATTCGAGCTGTATTTTGAAAATCCCAGATACCGTCATACACAGGCGCCCACATAACATACCGCGGACAATTTAGAAGGAGAACGGTGGCATTACTAGGCAAGCCGGCAACTACAGGCACAAGGTGATTTTGCACTTGTTTTTGCGTCTGCCAGGACACTATCCATGGCTTTGAAAGACCGAAATTGGCCAAGGTAAAAACGGCAGTTACGGCAATGGCAGGTCCGAGAAGAACAAGTTGGCGGAAACCCTCGACTTTGATCGACTGAATACTTCGTAGTGACAAGAGACCAGAGAAAAGGAGCGCCAATCCAAATGCAGCGCCAGTATTAATTCTATTGAATAGAGTGACAAAACTGGGCGGATAATCAGAGCATAGGCCAAAAATCGTGTAGGAAACAACGACTGTAAATAGACCCAAGAAAATCAGTGGAAGCCCCGCCATTTTCATTGAGTCATTTTCAAGTGAGGCCACCTGTTCATGCTTTATAGAATCACGCTCTACCCGGCTATACCAACCAGCAATAAGAGCAACGATGCAAATACTGACTCCAAGCCTAATAATTTCAGCTACGCTTATTCCATCAATGCCTTCACCGACTCGAGAAAAAACAAAGCGCAAGAATGGAAGAGGTGTATTTAACTCGACGCCAGTTAAAACAGTAGATAGGAAGACATTCATGTCAAAATTAATAGACCGCATCGAAGCAGTGGAAATGCTCGGCACAATAACCTTTAGATAGTAAAGCAAAGTCACTACAGGCAAGACCATTGACGTTACAACTGGGAGGCTAGCGAACACAGCAGATTTCAAAATTGACAGCAGCCGAGCAGAAAATTCCAAACGTGGACAGCCCCTATTTACGTTGTAAAAAAAGGCGACCAGGATATTCAGCACAGCCAGAGGCATAAACGTTTCGTAGTTAAACAAAGACAGCGTAAAAAGCAAAGCCGCCATAAAATGACGGCCCGCTTTCATAAATTTTCCTTTAGCCTTCAGTGCTTCAATCGTAGACAGTAATGAGCCTAGATAGAAAACGAAACTTAGAGTGACAGAACTACATACGACCCAATAGTGGCTCGAATCGTGAGTTGGACACAACAAGACAAAAATTGCAGCAAAGAAACCAATAGCACGCGAGGCACTAAGCTTACGAACAACAATATTGACAAGAATGGCCACAGCGCACTCAAAGACGACATTTGTAATATGCCAAGGCAATGGGTTTAAACCAAAATTCCAAAAAACCAAAGCAAAGTGCAACGCCTCCAATGGTCGGATAATGACCAACGAGTTGTTATAACCATAAGCCTGGGCCAAGGCCCAGAAGCCATGCTCTTTTGGACCGAAATAAAGTTGACTAAGGGTGGCCCAGTCATCCAGATAGAAACCGACTCTCCGCATAATTGGCAGAAAGCAAAGCAACTCCACAAGCACAAGGCCTAATGCGGATAATAACTCGAACTTAACAGCGCTAATTTTAGACGAAAGCAAATTTCCTCAGCCAACCGGTGTAGACACGCCTAGCGTACAAAGTAACATGATAAGTATTTGTCAAGGTAACGAAGTAGAAAGCACTGTATATTTTCCAACAATACTGAACTGACGCTAAAAATTGCTATTCAACAGTGTAACTTACCTGTTATTCCTCCCAGTGGTTGTTATTGCCTTTTGGCTACTACCCAATCGTTTTCGCTCGTTTTTTTTACTCGGCACAAGCTTTTTCTTCTACATGAGTTGGTTACCAGTCTATGGCTTCCTACTTGCAGCCTTAACAGTCACCAACTATTTTCTAGGACAATCGATTAGCGCTGGCAAGCATTCGGGCCGCTATCTAGCCATCGGTGTGATTTTCAACCTGGCAACTCTGAGTTATTACAAATATGCCAACTTTGCTATTGAAAGCTGGAACAAAGCGGCACAGGTACTCGGCCCATGGCTCCAAATACCAGCACAATCGGTCAGCTTTCCGTTGCAAAATATTCTTTTACCTCTAGGTATCTCATTTTTTGTCTTTGAATTCATTCACTATTTGACTGATGTCTACAAAGGCGGCAAGCCAATTGCCAATTTTGTCAACTTCTCACTCTTTGCTTCATTCTTTCCCTCTCAAATTGCTGGACCAATTAAGCGTTATCAAGATTTCATCAAGCAGTTAGAATACCCGCACGTTTTCTCAGCAGAAGCACTTGAACGCGGCTTACGATTAGTGTTGCAGGGTCTGTTCAAGAAAGTAGCGATTGCCGACAATCTGGCCCCCATAGTGAGCGCTGGTTTTTCCAATGCTAGCGCGCTGGGCGGGCTAGAGGCCTGGATAGCGTCATGCGCCTTTGCTATTCAAATTTATTGTGATTTTTCAGGCTACACCGACATGGGTAGAGGCTCGGCCATCATGCTGGGCTTCGATCTACCAGACAATTTCAACTGGCCCTACATAGCCAAGAACTTGCCTGACTTCTGGAAAAGATGGCACATCTCACTATCATCCTGGTTAAGAGACTACCTGTACATCCCATTAGGGGGTAGTAAATGCAGCCTACCAAGACGTCACAACAACTTAATCATCACCATGTTACTAGGCGGTTTGTGGCATGGTGCTTCTTGGCACTATGTCGTCTGGGGCGCATTTCATGGAGTTGGCCTGGTGTTTTGTCATACTTATGATGCCCAATTAAAAAGAGAAGCGAAATTGAGTATAGCTCTGAAAAAGTTTCACGCTTCCTCGCTCGGTGTGACCGTTTCGGTCGCGCTCACATTCTTGTTTGTATTAGTGGGTTGGGTCTTCTTTAGAGCAGACACCGTGACACAGGGCCTACAAGTTCTCCAGGCCATGTATTCGTTTCAAAGTTCAACCTGCCTAACCGAATCGATTGAAAAATATCCGGTAGTGGTGGCACTAGCCCTATACATGATTGGCCGACTTCTAGTCGACAGGTTCGAGAGCATAAGGCTCTCCAGAGATAGCCTCATACCACTAGCCCCAGCGCGTATAGTCGCTTATATCTGTGTCTTTATCTGTGCCATTGGTCTTTCGCCAACCGGAAAGACACCTTTCATATACTTCCAGTTTTGAGCGCTGAAAATATGAAGACTGAGCTAGCCGAAACCGAAAAGAAACTTTCCGATATCGAAGGCAATACTGCCAATGTCACAGCTTATCCGTGGCTTAAAGCTTTAGTCCAAATGAACATAGCTTTGTTTATTGGCTTAGTTTTTCTGGAAGCAGTCTTTTACCTAGCTCGGGTTGGTGAATCGGATCACCTGATGCCTGACCAGAAGCTTGGTTTCAAACCATTTGCCCACAAGCGTATAACGCAAAGAAACGAAGGCTTTGGCAGCTTTCAATTCAACTCTTTTGGCATGCAAAACGACGAAATCACCTTAACCAAGCCGATCAATGTCTATCGAATTGCAGTTTTTGGAGACTCGTATGTCGAGTCTCTGCAAGTACCTAGAGAAAGCAACTATTGTAGCCTCCTCGCAAAAGAATTGAGCCGCGAGCTCGGCAAACCTACTGAGGTTCTCAATTTCGGTGTATCAAATTATTCACTAGCGCAAGACTATTTGCGATACCAAACACTGGCCAAAGACTTTAACCCAGATCTCGTGATTATTGCCTACCGTGTGGGCGAAACAGAAAAAGTACTGCCGGACAATCGTCAGTCTTTGGCATTTGTAAGACCAGTTTTATTTGTCGACCAAAACGGTAAGCTAATCTACAACAACACTGTTGTTGCAAACTTTTACAAGGCAAAGGAAGGCAAGCGCCTGCTTAACACACAAATATTGAGAGAGTACAGTAGAACATGGAACACACTTGGCCGCATGCAGCAAAGTTGGGCCGTTGGTAGCAAAGACACAGAGGGAAAAGCGTCTTCACCCCTTATTGCTGACGAAAAAACTAGAGAGAAATTTGCCGCATGCTATTGGTTTATGATTGACCCTATTTTAAAAAACTTCGCAAAAGAATGCGCCGCCAATCACACAGCAATTTTGATCATGCGCACCCCTATGGTGCACCCTGGAGAATATGTCCTATCCAGAAACGAAGTTGAGACAGACCAACTAGAAGCAACTGCCAGAGAGGCAAAAGCCGACTTCATCAACCTCGATCGACTATTGCAATTAAATGCGAAAAACCATGACTACAGGCCTTATTTTCTTGAGGGCAGCCATTTCTCAAAGCCGATGCACAAATTCATAGCAAAGAACCTGGCTAAGCACATAGCATCAACAATTTCTAATTCTTCACAGGAATCAGCACCCTGATGTCCAAAACTACAAAGAAGAAGGAAACCCTTTGCCTCTGGCTATTGCTGCTCATACCACTATTCGACTGGGCAAGCACGCTTCTCAACCCTCTCAAGCCGGTTTCGACTAGAAAGTACCGTCCGATCGAATCTGACGCGTTGTCAGCGAAATTTCCGCCTTACTTCAAATCTAACCAGAAACCAGAAATCCTCATCGTCGGTTCTTCGCTACCAATGTGCGCATTTACACTGCCCGACCAAACCTTACGCCGAGCTGCCGAAAAGGGTATAGACCATATGCCGATTCTAATGAGCTACTCAAGAGCAGAAGAATTTCAAAAAGCACTGAAAGACAAGCTAAAAATTGAAGGAGAAGTAAGCAACCTAACATGTGCTGGCTGCATGGTATCTGACACTTATACATTGTTAAAACGTCTTATAGAGGCGAACCGTGCACCACTAATGGTGCTATATGGCATAGCCCCTCGAGATTTTGCTGACAATATGATGCCAAAGATTGGCGAAAGCCCGCTTTGCCTTGCCTTGGCTGACTGGAGCGGAAAATTATCGAAACCTCAGCCAACAGCCTCAGAATATCTCAGCTTTTATATCGGCAAATACAGCAATTTCTACAAAACGAGAAATCGCTACCGCAACGCTTTTACTGAAATAGCAGCTGACAACCTTGGACGTCCTATAAGTCTATATGCCGCCAGCCACCCGGAAACTGCCGGTTCGGAAAATTCAATCAATACCAAAAGCCTAAAGGAGAATGTTATTGCAGCGCCGAAAGTGGATAAAGCCCCAATAGATCATGACCTTGAACTCTACAAGACCCGCTACAACCCCCTCAGCCTTGACCGACTCAATACAGAAAAGGTCTCTCTAAACAAATTGGTTGAACTCTGCCAGAGCAACAAAATCACATTACTAATTATCGAAATGCCACTAACTGAACGCAATAGAAATCTCATGCCAGCAGACCTTGTCGTTTCGTACCAGACAGCCATAGCAAATGCTTCAGAGAACAAGGTAGTCAAAGTAATCGATTTCTTTACACCTGACTACTTCACCCCCCCTGACTTTTCAGATTCAGCCCACCTCAATATTGTAGGTAGCGCAAAATTCCAGAACCTACTCGTTAAGGAGATGAAACGGCGAGAAATTCGCCCGTGTGTGACGTTCTGATCGAAGCCGGCTAAAGTGACAGTTCCTGAAGCATATTGACTACGATTGATGTCAATGCTGCCGTGGTAACTTAAACTTATAGGCTCAACTTACTAACGAAGAAACCCATATGTTCCGTCCAAGCAGAGGCTCAGACCAGTCGAAAATTAGACTACCGAAGCAGACCAACGCCCCGGGCGTCAAGGAGCTAACGTCGTTGTATGAGCAGGCGCGCGAAAACCGCGCCCGTGAGGTAGAGCTTGTCTGGCAAGTGCCACAGTCAAGCATGAGCTACAGCATACATGTCAAGTTCGACAGGGTCACACCCCACCCAATATGGAACATTTGGGAAAACAACGGCCGTGAGTCAAAAATGGTCTGGCGCTTTGAAACGTCAGATGTGCACATGATTTACGACGTGGTAGCAATGCTAGATGTGGCCCACCAGAAAACCACAGGAACTGTTCAGGCAGTTAATTCAAGTGGAGGCTTCAACCCTGGCCTCAGTGGACAATTCGGCACACGACAAGGCATGCCGGCCATGTCACCACCAGGTACTTCAATTTCGGGCAATGCCAACAACTCAACGACTTCTGGCAGTTTCTCTACCTCCTCCAACCCAGGTCAGTTGACTGGGCAAAGCTTCCCCCAACAACCGGTGCAAGGCGGATTTAGCCAACCAGCCCCGACTGTCAATGACGGATGGCGACCAGCCGACCCCGTTCCTACGGCTCAGACCAACTCTTTTCAAAACAATCCAGTTCAGAACAGCGGCGGCTTCCCTAGTCCCCAGACTGGTAATTTCCAGAGCCCACCGACTGGCAGCTTTCAAAATCAACAGCAGGGCAACTTTCAGAGCCCCCAAGCGGCGGCCTTCCAGCAACAATCGCAAACGGGCATGCAAAGTACTGGCATGGCTCAAGCCATTCAACAGGCTCAAGCCGCAAACCCAAATACAGGAAACTTCCCGCAATCAGGCCAAACTCAGAACCCTGGCTTTAATCCGGGGCAGAGACAGTCTCCACCAGTTAGCCCAGCCGGCTCTCAAAGCATGCCAGAAGGCACTCTTCCTGCTGATTTCTTCTCCGAAGCGCCAGCAACCATAGCCGCTGCGCCGGTGAAGACTAATTCGATAGAAGGTACTATCGAACAAAATCCTATGAATAACGTCTTGACCACTATCGGCATGCAGCAAGTCACTGGCAAGCTTGAAGTGGTAGGCCCGGCAGCTGTTGGCCATGTCTACTTTGAAAACGGCATACCGAAAGATGCTCAAACGTCTAATAATCGCGGCGACGAAGCAATCAAAGAGCTAGTCACCTGGAGATCTGGCACATTTTTGTTCAAGCCCGGCATACGCACCGAAATGCAATCGGTGGAAAAGAGCCTGCAATCGTCGGTAATGGAAGGCATTGCTTTACTAGACCAGCTCAAGCATCTTGAGAAGGCCGGTCTAGTTTATGAATCAACCATCATTCAAAAGCAAAAGAATCTGGGAGAACCAGAACTTAAGCTAATGCTATCTAAAGGCGTGCCTTTAGATTTCAATACTCAAAAAGATGTCTACGACTCTCTTAAACACAAAACAACATTTACAGATTTGCTCAGAGATAGACCGATGGAGCAAACCCAATGGGCGCCTTTGCTCTTCAATTTGCTCTATTGCGGCCTGATTGAAATTCGACCACCTGCCGCCGCCCGCGGTGGCGCCCTCGATTTTCTTGGCGAATCAAAATCAATTATTCAAAATCTTGCCTACAATTTCATTCGCACCGACACAGGCTTAATGAGTTGCGAAGCTCTGCTCTACTTCATGGAATATGAATACTATCGCTATGAAGCCTACAGTTGGCCAATGTCATTGGTCGTCTTTGAACTGATGCTCAAGCGTACCGGCGGCAGTGGCATAATTGAAAAAGATCCATTGCCCGTGCAAGCACTGCAAACCGCAGCCATGAGAATCGGCTTGGTTAAGAGGCCACTCGATACGATGGCTCACTTCTATGGCCAAGATTTCGCCATTATGATGCCGAACACTAAAGCTTCACAAGCAGCATTCGTAGCCAATCGTGTACTCGATGCCTTAACAGTAACACCACTTGCTCCAGGCATTGACAAAGCCAACCTCTCACTAGCATTCGGTGTAGCGAACTTACCATCAGACGGCGAAGACCTTGAGTCTCTCATTCAATCGGCAGTAGACGCCCACGAAGAAGCGAAGAAAGGAAACTTCCCAATTGTTCTTGCTCGCACCAGTAAGAGAGATTGATGACTGAGGAAACTGCCAATATTGCTATGCTGCAAATCGGGGACCTCCTCGTTCGCAGTGGCATCATTGAACCGAATTTGTTAGACGAAGTAAATCGCCTTGCTATCAAGATGAGACTGCCGATCGGTCGCATTTTGACCATGCATGGTCACGTTGCCGACAACATTCTGGCCACAGCAGTCGAAGTGCAGTCTCGTATTAAAGACAAAGCCCTGCCTGTAGAACATGGGGTACGGGCCCTCGGACTAGTTGCCCAAGAAAAGATAAGCCTAGACGAGGCATTGCTCAAGCTTGCCCCTAAAGCTGCACCGAAACCAGTACCAACCAGCAATAGGCTGGGTGAAATACTGATGCAAGCCGGCTTTGCCTCACCCAAGCAAATAGAAGACGGGTTAATTTCGGCAACAGAAACCGGGCTGCCACTAGGAATGGTGTTACTCAGTCGTGGCATCATATCGAGAACTGGTTTAAATTCAGCCTTAATGGCTCAACAACTAATAAGGCGTGGAGTAGCAGAACGCGACAAAATTATCTACGCCCTTAAGTCGGCTAGGCTTAGATCAATTGCTCTCTCTCAATCGTTACAAGAAAACAATATCGACCCCAGCCCTGCCGCTGAAGACTTCGGCCCTGGTGAACTATTAGTTATGGCCGGTGCCATTTCAGAAAGCCAGTTAATGGGAGCACGCGAGCTTGAGGCCACTGAAAACAAACCACTCGAACAAGTAATGGCCGAAAACGGCTTTGCCACTGCAATTTGCATGCAAGCCATCAACCATTTGTTGAAGATGATCCGCGAAGGTATGCTCTTTGAAGACCAAGCAGCACAGCTAGTCAAAAAAATTCAATTTGCTACCTCTCACGAAGAGCTCAACCTAGCGCTTTCGTCACTGAATGAAATGGGCGAAGAAGACCCAGACGACAGACCAAAATTTGAAGTCACCGATATTCTCAAAAAAGCTGGTCTACTTTCAGACAAAGAGCTACAAATAGCAACAGCTCTGGCCTTAGCCAACAGACAATCACTTTTGAAAACGCTGTTTGATGCCCACCTAATTGACCAGAGAGTGCTCGAACTGGCAGGTCAGTGCAAGACCTATCTTGACCACAATTTGATACAGCTAGAACAAGCGACTATAGCTGTTACCTACGCTTTAGAAAACAACCTTGGTATCGACGACACCTTAGATTGCTTTGGTTGGTCAGCACCGGCAGCTTAGCGCCCTGCTGCAAGCCATAAACCCAGAGCAACAATGTATAAAGTCGAGAAGAATACTCCGGCGACAAAACACGACGCCTCGAAACCTGAGCAATAGCCAATTACTGGCGCCAGAAACAAAATAAATGACTCAATCATAAGCTGCAACCCCAATGCTCACATGTCTACAACAACGCTCAAAGGCGTCTAAAAGTTCAAAGCAAACGGAAGCTTGAAGATTAAAACTGCGCCCAGGCAAAACTGGAACAGACTAGAACTGGAAATATATAAACGGTTGGGAAGTATCAGGCAAGAAGGTCACAATCGCCAGGATTAATACTGCACAATAGGCGGCCTTAACGAATGCAGGTAGATTTTGAAACACCTTCTTCTCATTTAATGCAGAAATAGGAATATTTGTTAGCAGAAGCAGAGCTACCATAATCATTACAACCGGCACTACCACTGGCAAATCTGGTTTCATGACAATAAAGTGATCCGGCTCAGGCATGCTAAACATCGGCCGCAGGGTAAGCATGCGCCTCACCATCACCCAAGCCAAGCCAATATCTTGAATGCGGAAGAATACCCAACCTATACAAACAGCCTGAAAAGTCAAAAAGATTGAGAAATAGCGCCAAATAAAAGCAACGACCTTCTGATCAAGAAAGTTCTTCAAGCCCACGGTGGAATCTTTCCACATCGAAAACTCCCGGTGCACAATCAGAGCAAGCCCGTGAAACACGCCCCAAACCACGAAGTTCCAAGATGCACCATGCCAGAGGCCACCGAGGGCCATGGTCAAGAACAAATTGCGATTAACCTGAAGGCGCGTACCACGTGAGCCGCCCAACGGAATAAAGAGATAGTCGCGCAACCAAGTAGACAACGAAACGTGCCAGCGTCGCCAGAAATCAGACATATTGCTAGCAATATAAGGCATGTTGAAGTTGATTGGTATGTGATAACCAAACAACATAGCAGAGCCTCGACCGATATCGGTGTAACCAGAAAAGTCGAAGTAAATTTGGAAAGCAAAAGCATAGGCAAACAGCCACAACTCAAGCCCGCTGTAGTTGGAAGGCGCACCTACTCCCATTTGCACGAAGACAGCGAGGTTGTCAGCCAACAGAAGCTTTTTGGCCATACCAATGATAATTAGAGGCACACCCTCATCAAAATACGAGAGCTTGATCTTGTTGTCTGCTTGCATCTGCTCAACAAAATCAGGATAGCGCTTGATTGGGCCAGCAATCTGCGTAGGGAAGAAAGCAGCAAAGAGCGAGAATAGAACAAATGAATCAATCGGTTTTTTACCGCGATAAATCTCGAATAGATAGTGTATGAACTCGAAAGTAAAGAACGAAATACCTAAAGGCAAGATAATATGCAAGTCAAAATGCATTGCCTTGCCGGTAGCTACTTTTGCTACAGCACCAAATGAATCAGCAAAAAAATTGGCGTACTTAAACACACCTAAGATGATCAAATTGACTGCAATACCAATACCCAACAATTTCTTGTTGGTGTGGTCTTTGACCATCAACTTGCCCCATAGCCAGTTGTATAAGGTCATTGGCAGTATCAACAGAATAAACTGCGGAATAAAGCTCATGTAAAAGTAATAGCTGGCTACCAAAAGCATGGGAAGCCGGCAGACTCTAGGCAATATCCAAAAAAGTAAAACAATTACAGGGAGGAAGAGAATATACTCAGCACTTGTGAAAATCATCTATGGTCTTCCCCGGAGCAATGCACTAGCGCGTAGCTTCAATGATAGCACCCCACTTCGACGGCATGGAGTCGTGCTTGAGTAAGCTGTCAGACAGCACCGCAAACGTCATTCGCCAGCATCTCTTTAAGTTTTTATCAGCACACCTAGGGTAACCGTCATCATTGTTTGGGTTAACAGAAATGCCATCTTAATATGCTACCGCAGAAATTTGCACGGCTCCTTCTCTTTACGACAGCGCACCATCCACGGTGGTAGAAGCATTAGCTCGTTATCACTTAACCGTAAAAAAAACACGAGCGCGATGTCAAGATTCGCAATAAGTCAATTCACTACATATACTTACTGTAGGTTGTCTTTCAACAGCCAATTACTAAGGTGTGTTCGGGATTTATTGTGAAGAGAAAATCTGAAGTTCTAGCTCTAATAATAGTTGCGACCTGCACGCTTGGCTTTGCTGGTAAAGCAGTTGCTGGCAAACAAGGCTCAAACACGAGCGAACAAGAACTTCAGGCATATCTCTACAACCTATATCAGCAGCAACAACAACAGCAGCAGCCCGCTCCTCGTCAAGAAACACCACCACCACCGCCTCCTCCGCCACCACCAACGTGATATCGAGAGAGTTAGCGAAGTCGGAAATGGAACAAAGCAAACTAAAGAGTCATGATGTATGAGTTCAAATCAGAAATATCTTTGTACATCTGCTGAATAACAGCGCGCAAGTCAACAAGAAATTCAGATCGCGCCTTCAATATGTCTAGGCTGACTCGACTATCTCTCGTTGATACTCTCCACTTACCTGGTCAACAAACAGCTTACCCTGCGCCCCTTTGGTGAGGCCACGATAAGGCTGCCAATCTCGCAATAAATGATCGCGACGAGACTCACCTGCTGCTGGTGCAGAGGCTTTCCCACTAACAGAGGCAGCAGCAGTGACAGCAGGAACGGCAGGAATAGCTTCTAAATAATTCCAGATCAATGGGTCATAACCAGCCCCGCTGTATGGTCTTCCAAAGATTGGCGCCAACATATTGCCTTTACGCTGGCCCGCCTCTGGATTCTTGTATTTAGCCGGATATAATCCCAAAAGTGGCAGGCCAATGGCCACAGAATTGCCTGCAATTCCAAAGATGTTTGGTATAGGTGCTGCTTGGTTAATACCCAAACTACTATCCAAAACGCCCAGCGTACCAGATACAATAAACGTGGTCATGCCATTCAACAGTGCCGAGCGATCGTGCTTAGCTGAAAAAAATGACAGTTGCATGCTGTTGGAGGCAATGTCACCGTCTATGTTAGCCAGCGCTTCTTCTAGCTCAAGAGAAGCATACTGAACAGCCCGTGACAATTTTTGACGAAGCAATAGAGCCTGAATCAGATCATCACTTGATTGTCTCAAATGACTGGCATCGCTTGTCGCAGCTTTCTCTTTCAAGTCTTTCATCACGTAAACGATATTGAGAAGTCGAGCCATTTGCATAGCATTGACTGTGGGCTCGGAAGTACCACTATCTTTGGGCGCCGCTGGCGACGATGATATCGGCTCGGCAGCATAGCCAAGGGAGGCGACAGATAACGAGAACAGAAGCGATACTAAAAGGGGTACCGCAAATCTGCCAAAAGTCTTCAACAGCTCACCTACTCAAGAAGCGATAAGGCTGCGCAGCCTATAAGCGGCAATACGAACATAGGCAAGGGCCATCAAGCCACTATAGGCGATACCATCAAGCCACCAACGGTTGCCGCGATAGTGTTTATGCCAAAAGCGATAAAGACCCTTGTGCGACGAGAGAATCATACGCACTTTGACTTGCTTAATAGACTGACCATAGTGGTGCAGCACTTGGGCGGTCGGGGTAAACCAAATCTCCCAGCCCGCTTTCTTGGCGCGAAAACACCAATCTACTTCTTCAAACAGCATGAAGAAACCTTCATCAAGTGTGCCAATCTCATCTAATAGCTGACGCTTTATCATCAAACAAGCGCCTTCTGGCTGGTCTACTTGGCGCTCATCATCATGATTCCAATCAAGCATTTTGTATTCGCGAAATTTTTGGCCATAGCTTGAACCAGCAGGAAACATGCGACTGAGACCAATAAGCTCAAAAACCATGCCTAAAAAAGTAGGAAAAGCACGACAAGATCTTTGAATTGAGCCATCTGTATTTAAGAGCTGTGGCGCTACAACACCAGCCTTAGGGTGATTGTCAAAGAAATTCAAAAGAGTTTGGAGGGCACCAGGCACAATTTCAGTGTCTGGATTGAGCAGCAAAACAAACTGACCGGTAGCGTGGGCTAGAGCTTGATTATTACCAGCAGCAAATCCACGATTGTCGGCGTTGGCTGTAAGCCTGACCCAAGGATGAGCTTCAGCGACCATTTCAGCAGACTGGTCGGCAGAGGCGTTGTCAACAACAAACACTTCTACATCTTTCAGTTCGTCCGAGCCGGTCAGAGCTATCAATTCTTGCCTGAGCGAGGCCAGACAGGCCCGCAAAAGCTCTCTTGTATTCCAACTAACGACAATGACAGATAGAAGCATCTGCCAATTTTAGGTCATTGTGCCTATCTGCCGCACTAGCATCTGTTCACAATTCAAGAATCGGGCTGAACAGCAATGTCGCCGAGCCTTTGTTCCAATTCTTCAATTGTAGGCAGATTGCCCTTCAGGTCTTTAGGCAGTGCATCACTCAAACGAATCTCTGAAATTCCAATTGGCTTATTGATATCACGAAGCGCATATTCCGCTACTAACTTGTTCTTTTTCTTGCAGAGCAACAACCCAATACTGGGCTTGTCGTCTGCGTGCCTTAGTAAGTCATCGACTGCCGAAAGATAGAAATTAAGTTGACCAGCATACTCTGGCTTGAAGTCCCCACCTTTCAACTCGATTACCACGTAGCAACGCAACTTTAGGTGGTAGAAAAGCAAGTCGATATAAAAGTCTTGTTCACCAAGCTCTAGGTGGAATTGCCGCCCAACAAAAGCAAAACCCACACCAAGCTCAATGAGAAATTGCTGAATGTGATCGACCAGCGATTTCTCAATATCTCGCTCGTGAGCTTCAGAATCAAGGGTTAGAAAATCGAAATTGTAGGGGTCTTTAAGAATTTGACGCGCCAAATCAGATTGAGGGGCGGGTAAGGTCTTGGTGAAGTTAGTGACGGCCATTCCTTGGCGAGCATACAAACCGCTCTCTATCTGCAGCTCAAGAATATTTCTGGACCAACCGTGCTCAACAGTTTTATTTATGTACCAAAGCCGCTCGTTCAAAGCTTTCACTTTATCGAGAATCACACAATTGTGAAACCATGGTATTTGTGCAGCAGCCTGCTGCACAAATTCGAATTCTGGATATGCATCGGCGAAAGCTCGCATATATTTGAGGTTTCGTGGCGAAAACCCCTTCATTTCCGGAAAGCTTGACCTAAGGTCGCTACCGAGCTTATCAATGACTTTGCCACCCCACCCTAAAGACTTTTGCTGTTCTAAAATGTCGCGTCCGATCCGCCAATAAAGTTGGACTAGCTCTTTGTTCACGGCCAAGCCAGCTCTCACCTGAGCCTCTCTAATCCGGTCTTTCAGCTCCTGTAGAAAAGTTTCATAGCCGAACAATATCTCTGGATGCTTGTCATCCGCACGGCTCCCTATGTTCGGTTTAATGTTGCCAGGCGAATCAACAGCTAACTTTTGCTTTCTTGGCATCAAATCCCCCTATGAATCTTGGAACATAGACGAAGCATATTTACCCAGTTTCTTTGCCAATTCTACAAAATGCAGCTTCTCTTCGTATGTTAAACCGGCCGTGGCTGCTTCTATGACGGCAGCATGCTCAACGAAAATCGGTTCAATTAGTGCCCTGCCTTTGCTAGTCAGAGACACTATCTTTGTGCGCCTATCACTGTCGTGCTCAACGCGCTCGACCAGTCCTTTTGCGGCAAGCCTATCAACGGCTGTGGTCATTGAGCCATTGGTGAGAAGAATTTTGCTGCCAATGGTGCTGATGGGCAGACTACCTTTATGAAGCAACACTTCTAAAACAGCGAAATCACTGGGGCCAAGGCCAGCTTGCTGAATCTGCTGCCAAGCTGGTCTCTGCACAGCCACAGTCGCTCGATGCAGCACAGTAAATAGCTTCAGTGATAGTTTGGCATTGCTTAGTTTGTTTGGCATCAATATCTACTCATTGTCTGGTCACTGGAGAGCTTCATTGGGCAGGCGACCTAGTGCAATCATTATTTCATTCTCGCCCGCCGCTTGAGAGTTTCAACTGAGGCGTCTCGCTCTTCTTCTTCTAAGAAGCTGTATGTGCTCCTCCGTTTCTGCTCATTGACCCGCACCGCCTCTTTAGCTTTGCCTTGCCGAGTGAGGCTGACAGATAGTGCAGTGAGGCAAAGGTTGCCTATGAGCTCTGGTGGATTTAGACCCAAGCATTGCCGTGCTAACGCTTCGGCTTCAGGCCAGCGGCCACAATCGAGAGAGTTGTCCAAACGCGTGTTCAGCAAATTAATACGATCAATTTTAGATAACTTCTTTTGCTTTTCTAGATTCTCATAAGCGCTACTCAGTGTCTTATCGGCACCGGCATAATCAGTAGCCCATTTCTGAGCCGCACCCACTAAACAGGCAACCTCAGCTGGTGACCTACTTTTAGCAAGACGAACGCTGAGATCGCGCAACATCTCTGGTTGACCGACAAAGTTCTTTAATGCAGCTTGCTGAAGTTGCATTTCGAGATAATGAGAATCGGATGGCGACAATGTTTTCATATATGCATTCAAATACTTCAAGGCACCGGGCCGGTCGCCAGCAGCGAGAAAACAACGAGCGCGTTGTGAATAGCGCCCAGGCGTTATCATCGAGGGAAGAGCCACCTCACAAATGCGCTGGCTGAGCATGTTGTATTCTTGCCATTCTTTCCACGAAGTCTTGGCCAGGCCTGCATGATTCGACTCACACTCTTCTACAAGTGCCACCAGATACATCTCTGTATCGGCCTTTATTGCGTCTCTGGCACGCAATGAGGCAGCAGAATCTAGCAGACTGTCAATATACGGTAAAGCCTTAAGGCGTTGCTCTTGACGCAGATAGCAAGTGGCTATTTGACACTGAAGCTGCACCCGCAAATTTGTTGACTCATTTTTGGTATCTACCGGTGCAGACCCCAGGGCCTTCTTGTAGTGCACTAATGCAGCAGGAAAATTTTTACCATACTCTTCGCGTATGCCAAGTTGCCGTTCCGACCGCCAATCGCCCTGGGCTAGTGTATTTTGCATTGCAAATAGCGAGACGCCAACGAAAAAAGAAGTCGTAAGTAGTAATCTTGACAGCTTCATCATACAAAGTTAGCGCCTTGTTTCTTCAAGCTAACGCCCTATCTATATTTTGCACTATTGTTTTGCCCTAAAATAGCGAGCAACCAAGATTACTAAAGATGATGATTGCCAAGAGACTAACTGATTTTGCCCTTTGTTCAGTCGCCCTTATACTGGGCGCCCCCGTTCTCTTGGCAATAGCCTTAGCGATTAAGCTTGATAGCCGCGGGCCAATTATTTTCAAACAAAAGCGAGTGGGACAAAATGGCCAATTGTTTGAAATTTATAAATTTCGCACGATGCGCACAGGAACGCCAGACCTTCCCACAGACCAGATGTTGCTCTTACCGAGCCCGGTGACAAAAGTAGGTGAACTTTTGCGTAAAACTAGCCTGGATGAACTTCCTCAGCTAGTTAACGTAGTGCTTGGACAGATGAGTTTAGTAGGGCCGCGGCCAGCTCTGTATAATCAGACCGACCTAACCACTAAACGTGAAGCAAGTGGTGTGTTGAAGTTTATGCCGGGAATCACAGGCTGGGCCCAAGTTAACGGACGCGATGAACTTCCTGATGATGTCAAAGTTGCAGCCGATAAGTGGTATTGCGACAACTGGAACTACTGGCTCGATTGGCGCATTATCGCCATGACTTTTAAGGCAGTTCTCAGCAAACGCGGAGTCAATTAAAACAGAGGGGACGTATGAAAGGTTTAATTCTGAGTGGCGGCAAAGGCACACGCATGCGCCCAATCACACATACAGCGGCGAAACAATTATTACCA
>Ga0209480_10000367_pt1 | contig 38575 bp, 42 predicted proteins | sample JI61114C2DNA_FD_187501 | JGI IMG/M metagenome (GOLD analysis project Ga0209480, IMG submission 187501) | Wastewater effluent complex algal communities from Wisconsin, to seasonally profile nutrient transformation and Carbon sequestration -... | ecosystem: Engineered > WWTP > Effluent > Algae... | reverse complement strand
AAGATTCACAAGCTCTGACTGGCAACAGAGCGAGCCTCATCACGCTCGCCAGCTTTGAGGTCATCGCCCGCTGGTGTGAGCGATACCTGATCGCTTGCCGCCTGGCCGGGCACTGCGCCGGGGAGTTCCAGAAACGCGCCGGTCTCAAGCCTCACCCAATCACAATGATCAAGGCTGCAAGCGGTGACACGCCCGGACAGCACGCCGGCCAACAAGCCTGGGGTGGTAAGTCGATTGTGTTGATCGACATAGCTGGCAAGGATGTCGATGGCGTTCTTTCCGTCCACGTTGCTTAGATCGACATGACAACTCATCAAGGCCTCACCCAGTACCTTCTGGACGGATCCCTTCTTTCGACCGGGTTTGCGCCCCGCCTCCAGAAAAGCTGCGCAGTCCCTAGAGATCGGAAGCCTCAGACAGGGAGACGTGGCGTCGTTGGCCTCAAGCTCGTCCTCAAGATCCGGTCTGAATTCGAGCCAATACCGACGCCGAAAATGAACGAGTCTGACAACCCGGGGATCCGATACCGCATGCAACAATGCGGAGTTGGATATCCGGCTTTCCGCCATCAAGTGCAGGCTCGCCATCAGTAAAGCATCGGTGGCTGTTGCTCGGCTGGGAGGAAAGGCCTTCCGCAGGATCGGCAGTTGTTCGAGCAGCATTCTCACGACCCGGGAAGCGCGCGCCGCCAAGTCTGTGGTGAAAGGCGCATCCTCGTTAAGCGCGATATACGCGCGCCGCAGTCGCAGGGTGGTCGTGCCACGCCGAAGTTGCATGTTGAAGTATCGCTGAAGCACGGCGTAGCGGATGTGCGCCATGACATGGGGCGTCCCGCTCGGCGTTGTGACCAGCATACGTTCAAGCTTGGCCAGTTCCTCAGCAGTAATCTCTCCGACGCTGCGCTCCTCAAGCCAGTCCTCGATCAGCGCGCGCGCCTGCTGTCGGGCGGCCTCACGCCGCTTCCGTTGTTCACGCTTACGGCGCACGAGTCCAAAGAGGGCGTCCTGCTCCGCATGCGCCCTGGGCCATTCCGGTGCGGCCCGGAGAATCGGCACCGGGAGGACTGGCAATGCCAAATCGCCGAAGGCACTCTCAAGCGCCGAACCGCCCTGCTCCATATCGACGTTCCATTGCCGTGTCGACCAATCGCCGTAAGTGCTGCAACCTCCGTAGCCATGCCCGAGCAGCCCGTCGATCACTTCGGGATCAACACCTCTTGCACGCAGAGCCACAGGTAGTCGATGTCGGAAGACATTAATGGGAGCAGGAAACGGCTCACTGCCAAGAGACCTCCTCAGCCCCTCCTCTGAGACGGACTCCCAGCCCTCCTTACCCAGGTAGAAGAAGAGGGGAAGTCGGAAGGGGGGCCGGGATTCGTGCAGCCCAAGAAGCGCAGCAGAAAAGGCAGGTTGGGAGGGTGCAAAAAGCAGTGCGAGCTTTTCGAGATAGCCAAAGTAGCGCTCGATCTCAACTGAAAGTGACTTTGGTATCGGCAGCAGCCGGCCGCCTTCAGCTCCGACAACCAACTTGTCGGCGACATACACGCGATGATCGCCAAGATCGAAGTGTAGAGGGGACTCAAACGGGTCGCTCACCGGACGCGCACCCGTCGCCGCAAACAGCTTGATCACCAAAGCCGTTGTGTATGCGTTGTGCTGTTCGATCAAAGAGCCCTGCGTGATCTGTGACTCGAGTCCGCTGAAGGCACTGCCAAGAACCGAGCAGAATATTTCTTCAACGACCCTTAGACGGCTCCCCAGTGCATTGACACCATCGCCATCGGGGCTGATGTCGAATTGGAGCTCGGTACCGAGCGCATGGTAACGATCCAGCACCTCTGCCGCCGCCCACGAAGGGTAGGCGCTGGCGCCCGGCATTGCGGTGCGGCCATGGGCACTTCCGGCCAACGCAAGGAGGCTGTCAGACGTACGGTGATACAGGGAGTAGCCCAGCACATGACCAAGCATACTTGTGGTGACCCGCGCAAAACCCCGCACTGCGGCAACACGCAAGAAAGCCTGGCTAGGCGTTTCGGTGACCGATATCCAGAAGTCGCCCAGTTTTTTGCGAGTTGGGATCTGTGTGTAGCCCGCAAGCACCTGTCGGATCCAGTCGGGCAGACGCAAGCGATGAACGGACGCCGGCAGCGCCAGCACCTCTGTCAGTGCCTCAGGCAACTCTCGCCGATACGACGGCCGCGGAGGCTTACGGAACAGAACATCAAGATCAGTGGAAAGCTGCCAGTCACCCTCAACGTCCCTACCCAGCCCGAAATGGCAGACTTGCGTCAGTGAGTATCCCGTGGCGAGCGCGATCCAGGTGAACGCAGCGAGCAAACCATCCCGCCCACCCTGATCGCGTTCAGACTCAATCCACTCTTCGATAGCCGTGCGCTCCGGTCGCGTAAGCTGATGCCAGGACCAGGGCAGGTACTGACTGAACTCATGGCTCCGCAACAGAATGGTGTTTCCGGTGATGCTGCGTTGCGCGGGCGTTTCCGTCGCCTTGCCCACGAAGGACATGACACGAGCGCCGTCAGCATCTGCGCGCTCGTCCAACTCAACATCAAGATCGCTCCCGCCGGCACTCTCCTCCCATCCTGGCAACACGCGCATCGGAGACGTGCCGTCACCCAGTGAGCTCAGAACTCTTACACGGAATTCATCGCGTTCGGGCAATCCCTTGTTGGTTGGAGCATCCTCGTTCCGCGCTACCCGTATGAGCGCACGGAGGACCCTTTGCTCAGCGCTGCCTAGCTCGTCAGCGAGGAGTCGAGCCTGAGCTCGCCGCCGCAGGGTATTCGAAACAGATTCAAACTCTGCGGGGAATGGCTCGTAGAGAGCAGACAGCAATCCGACCCAAGCCGGTTCGCGCGAAGCTGCATGGCGGAGCGCGTCTGCGACGGTCTTCAGATTCTGATCCAGATAGTTTCCGCGTAATGCTCGAATCCAGGCTTGCCCGAGCATCCAAAGTCGTAGAGTGTCGAACCACTCCGGGAACACCGATGCGTAGCGGCTATCCCGCGCAGGCGGCGCAGGATCGATCAGAGATGCGATAATGAAGGCGTTCGAGAGGCTCCCACGGAGCTGCCGCTCTGGCGGGACGGACGTCGGCAAGGCCGGGGGAACCCCAGGCGAAGTGGTGATGCTCACCTGGCTTGCCAGGGTGTACAGCGGCTCAAGCTCCGGAATGCAGGCAGACCAATCACCTAGGATCAGACGCGCCCTTGAGGTCGCGATAGTATGCAAGGCTGTGCCAAGCCACTCCGGATTCCTCTCGCTTTGGCAAACGAGCACGAGCAGCCGAAGCGTATCAAGACAGCCAGCGGCGTCAGCCCAATCTACGAGGGGGCGCCAAGTGTCTGAGGGAGCACGGGTCGTGGAAGTGGGCAGAGGCTGGGGGGCCTCAGAGCGGGTATCTAGCGTCAAATTGTGGGCTCAAGGGTGCGCGTTGGGGATGCCATCAAAGTGCTTCACCCCGATCATAGCGTCAAATATTCAACTATTTACCCCTATTCATGCGCATTTTATCCGTTCTAAACAGATATTATTGACAACCCTCCGAAGGCATCGCCCCAGCCATCCACAACCGCGCTGGGCAATACGCGATCGCGAATTTTCGCCAGATGAGACCGGAACAGATCATACCTGCCCGTTTTGAATTGAATCTGTCCGGCTACAAGGGCCGGGTGCACGCCGAGCACCTTTGCCAGTCCCAGAAAGTCACGTTCCGGAAAGATGGGCGCTTTACGCTTGATGAAACTGTCGATGCGCGCCTTAGGCGCACAAAATTCAGAAGCGGCCGCATTAGCCAACTTCTCTTCTTCGTCGATGACATCTCCATTGAGATCAACGTCGAGCGATGGCTCCACTTTGCCGTGCCCCAGCAATACGTGTTCCAGTTCGTGGCGAAGCACAAACCAAAAGTTGTCCATGCGGTCGTACCGCATTGTCATGCCAATTACGGGCGAGTGCTCGTCCAGCCACAGACAAACGCCGTCGATCTTGGAAGACTTGAGCGCTTCTACGACGACAAATCGGATGCCGCATTCCTGCAAGATGCGCGGCACGTGCCGTGCCTCTTCAGGAGCACTGAGCAAGGCATGGAGCCTGGGGAGTGCAGCGCGCGCAGCGGACTCCTGATACTTGGGCACCAGTAGTTCTTTGGCGATCTGTCGAACGCGGTACAGCCAAGCCAGTTGAGCAGCCGATGCTTGTTCACCTGCGGATGTTTTTTTTGCCGCATGCGGCGTTCGTACGATCTGGCTCGGGTTCTGACCGTCGAAAAATTCGCAGAGTGCCTGATCCACTGCATCCAAGTCGCGGATGTTATCGGCCTTGATCCATTGGCGCTTGATTAGCTCGGCTACGGGTAGTTCGGCGAACACCTGGGCCCGTTCGGCGCGCACCGGATTGGGAATTGTGACGATGCGTGCTTTGGCCAAATCAAGGTTGCGCTGAAGCTCAAGAAACCGTTCTGCGGGTATGCCAAAAACTTCTTCCAGAGAAATCGCTACCTCCGGTGTGACTGCCTTCTTGCTGGAGATCAGCTTGCTGATGCCTGTTTCTTCGACTTCAAGCACAGCGGCAAGGATGCGGTTGTTCCACCCGCGTTCGGTGAGCAATGCCTCAATGAGCTGGCCAGGGGTACGGTATTGAGTCTGTTTCATTTGTTTGCGATGGTACATAAACTTGCACCAAATCGCAAACTTGTGTTTTTCAAACGGTAGGCGCCAGGAGCAATGTAGTCCTAGACAGCCCAGGGCTCCCGCAGCTACCCAATCAGCATCACTCATCCTCTTCATCGTCGTCCCCGAGCTCGGCCGCAAACCCCAGGAGCGCCGCCCGAAACTCATCCGAGGTCGCTGCCAGCAATCGCTTGGTCTTGATGCTGGTTTTGACCGAGGTGTTCAACCGGATGAGGTTCAACGCGATATGGCGCACCAGTGCAAGGTTGTGGGCGACATGGCCCGTCCGGGCGCGGGCGTAGTCATCACCAAATTGCACATCAAGGCACCAGTGCAACCGATTCTCGACTTCCCAGTGGCTGCGCACGGCACGCATGAGCTTCTCGGCGTCCGGGGCCAGGCTGCTGATGTAGTAGCGGCGTTCAACGCTCGTCTTGTCGCCGATACGGCGCGTGCGCTCGACCAGGGCGAAGCTTTGCAGGTCGCGCCACTGATCGCCCTTGTAAAGCCTGTCGCCGGCGTCGAAGGCCCAGCAGCGGCGCCATTCTTCCCGGCCGTGTCCCGTGTTGTGGCTCTCCCCGCTCGAGGCGGCCTGCAGCGCTCCGCCAACGCCCGCCTGAGCCAGCAGGATCGAGTCGAGCAACTTCGGGTGGTTGTCCTTCACGCACAGCACGTAGTCGGCGCCCCGCTCACGGATCTCGCCTGCGATGGCTGTCTGGGTGCCCATCGCATCGATGGTGACGAGGCAGCCGGCCACGTCCAGGGTGCGTAAGAGCTGGGGAATCGCGGTGATTTCATTGGATTTCTGGTCGGTGGCAACCTGTCCGAGCACCAGGCCCACCTCTGCGGCAAAGGCGCTGACCATGTGCAGCGGCTGTGCCGCAGCCTTACTCGTGGTGCGCCGGCTCGTCTTGCCATCGATGGCAATCACCTGTTCCTGCTTCAGCGCCGGTATGACGCCCGCCACCCACTCTCGAAACGCCCGCTCGAAGCCCTTCGGATCCAGTACGGCAAAGACACGCTCAAAGGTATCGGGCGAGGCGATGCCATAGTCGAGGCTCAGAAAGCCACGCAACCAGGGCAGCTTGATGCGCCCCCACTGGCTGATGTCCTCGAAGTCGTCCGCGCCGCTGAGAACTGCGCAGACGGCGATGGTCAGCAATTCGCTCAGTCGGTGGCGCGTTTGCTGGGCGTTACGCCAGTCCTCAAGCCCTTCGAAAACCTCGACCATGTCCATCAGCTTGCCCGTTTCCATCGTCCGCCCAAAAAGGCAGGAAACTACACAAAATAGAGGACTGTGGACAGTGCGGCGGCAAGTGGCTGAGGGTAAACGCTATTTCTGGTCGGGTGATGTCATGTGCGTAGCTGCGGGAGCCCTGCTAGACAGCCCCCCTTCTCTATGAGCCCACTAACTGAGATTTAGTCATTCATCTGGCAACATGAGTTGCGGCCGAACTCTAACTTTGCCTTACGATTCTCCCCGCTGACATCGTTCTATCCACTTTTTTAATGTCGGCAACGACGCCTCGGTGTCGTCCATATCCTCGAGCAATTCATTCAGATGATCATCCATCGAGGCAGGGGGAGAAAGCTCCCTGACGCGTTGGTGCAGATTGTCTTCTCGCTTTGGAGCAGACTTTGTAGTTTCCGGTGTGATTTGAGTCTGGCGATTGAAGGCCTGATGTACTTCAGGTGAAATGGGGCGCGAGCTCGACTTGAGCGGAGGAGCGGCCCCCGTATTCATAAACGTGGTCAGTTCCGCATTGTTAGCGGGCCAGCCGCGCAATCGCGTAAGCAATTTCTTGGCCGATGCAATCTCGTCGGGCGAGCGCATATTATTGCGAATGTCTGAGCGTTCAATTTCTTCGTTGTGCATCCAGCCTGGAAGCCTCCTCAGATGCGGCAGGCACGCTGAGCCACGGATTCCAATTCCTCGAAACAGTGCGATCCAATGTGTCGGCCAATCCTGCACCAACGAATAGGCAATAACCAACAACCATGCCTTAACAACATTCGTTTGCCGCTCAAGGGGGGAGACCAGAAAACGGAGGTCCGAATAGGTTAACTCGGGGTGCTGTGCCGCGACCCATGCACATATCGTTTTGCCGTGTTTAGGGTGCAGCAACGCTTCGGCCACTATATGGAGACCGCGCAGGAAGAGAGCAGTGGGAATGGACTCGCCGTCGTGTTGTATCCAGCCTGCAGCCAGTCCACCCATTAGGACGGATTGGATTGCAAGAGCGCGTCGCTCGAGCGCATCGAAAGTGTCGTGCTTAGGCTTTGCGAAGGGAGTGCCACAGGCGGTGCAACGCCTGAAAGCATGGGTTCCATAGCGGCTCCAGCTTGCACTGCCGAGGGCGAGGTAGGAGAACGGTGCTCCGCAACGCGGGCAATGGTCGGCCAATAGCCCATGCTCGGGGCAAATCGGGTGAAACGCGTAGCGCCAAACCTTTCGATAATAGGGCGTCACGTCGGAGGCAAGGCAGGCCGGGCAAAAGGGTTGCGAGGCGACGTGCCGCTTCTCAGGCCATGTGCCTAGTCGGTCGCGCGGAATGATCCAGTCTGGGTGCCCTGTGATGCTTTGAGTGAATACCACGCCTTCGTCTTTGGCAAACCCGAGCGAGGTAACGTGCGCAAGTGGTATGCCGCATTGGATAGCTATGGCGTGGAAAAACGCTTCATCGTCGATTAGGTCTAGGTCGGCGCTGGGGCCATGTACTTTGGGTAAGTAACGCTTGAATGATCTCTGGTCGAGTCCATTACCATCGGCGATTCTTAACAACCACGATGAGAGCGCTTCGCCCGCCAGAGGCTTAGGGTGAACGGGCCAAAGCGTTGAGGGCGAAGTGATCATAAATTAGGTTGGATTGGAGAACTTGCTTCAACCCATTGCATACAGTGCCATTTCGGCAAATGAATGCGAAATTGCCTTGTAAAAATTATCGCTCACATATAAAAATTCTCATTCACTTACAAAAGTTCACAAGTTCCGCTTCTCCGACGGCCCGATAACTACTTTTTCCAGAAAGGCCGGGGTCAGGTTGGCAAACTGATCTCGTACCAAACAGGAGAACCGCCATGCCCCGTCCTACGATTTCCGGAACCGTCATCCGCCGAATCGATATGCATCACTCCAGTCCCGGCAAGGACAAGGACTATCGGATCACCATTGCGCAGGAGCCGGATGGCTTGTGCCGGGTCTATACGGAATATGGCCCCGCCGGCAAGCTGCAGAACGGCAAGGAGCAGACCAAAAACCTGATTTCCGCCGGGCAGGCCGAGGTCATGGCAGACGGCCTCCGCGACGGGAAGATCAAGCAGACCGACTCCTACGATGTGATCAGCGATCGGCGTTTTTCCGCGACTGCAACGTCGCCGGCCAAGCCCGCCCCCGCCCAAACGCCCCCCCAGGCGCCGGTGCGCAAGCTGATCCGCGCAGATTCCCTTTCCCCCGCCAGCCGCGCCGTGCTGGCCGCCATTTTCTGAGGAGCACCGACATGGAAGCCATTGCCGAAACGACCGCCTCCAAGGCCACTCGCCTCGCCGTCAACCGGGGCATCACCCTGACCACCCCGGTCATTGGCCGCATCACCGCCGGCCATACCGTCGTCAAGAACGACAAGGCCCTGCCGGTGAAAGATGATCACTTCACCCTGACCACGCTCTTCCAGGACAAGAGAACCCGTGTCTGGGAGGAGCATCCCCTTCAAAAGACCCTGACCAAGGGCGAAGAGAAGCTGCGCGCCATCCCCGTGCGGATCGCCTACAACGACGTCAATCTGAACCTGCACAACAGCTTCAGCGCGTTCGACCCCCAAAAGGGGCGGGCGCTTTGCGTCGGCAACGGCGACCGGGCGCGTCGTGTCACGGAAGAAGGGGTCAAGGAAATCGATTGCCCGCGGCCGGAGGCTTGCGAATATGGTCAGCGCCAGCGCTGCAAGAACTTCAGCCGGGCATACTTCCACGTCGAAGGGCAGGAGGACGAACTGGGCGCCTTTATCCTGCGCACGACGTCGTTCAACTCCCTCGACCGGCTGGGCTCTCGCCTCAATCAGCTCTCGGGCCTCACCGGCGGCGGCATCGCCCATATGCCCATGCTTCTGGTCCTGAAGACCAAGACCACCACTCAGTCTTTCCGCGAGCCGATCTATTTTGCGGATCTGGTAACCCGCCCGGGTATGAAGCTCCTGGATGCCGTCAAGGAAGCACGGGAGTATCAGGAATCCATGGAAAAGGCTGGCCTGTCCATTGAAGGCCTGGAAGAAGCGCTGCGCGCCGGCCTGGCCAACAGCGACTTCGCCGAAGACCTTGAGGACGCCGATGAGTGGCTGTCCGACGAGGACCTGATCGCTGCGGTTGAGCAGCAAGGGCAGCGCACCGGTCTGCGCGGAATGGACAGTTTGACCCAGCGCCTGAATTCGCTCGCGACTCAACAGCCTGGTGGCGAGGAGGATGAACAATCGACCGGCCAGGGCGCCGATGTTTCCCCGGCAACCCCGGACGCCCAGCAACCGGATCTGCTTGTGGCCTGATAGGAGCGAAGCGTGGAATCTCAGCGCTTCCTACTCCGCAGTACCCGCGGCGTGGCCCAGGAACTCGATTTCCGAGTAGAGCCAGTCGCGGGTGGCTATTGCGTCAAGAGCCAACATCGCATCGACGGTTGCCTGCCCCGCTCCGGTCCCTGCATGCTCACCCCTCTCCCGCTGTCCGCGGCGATGACCTGGGCCAACGCTCGAGCTGCAAAGCTGCCCGCTCATCGGAACTGTTGCTGCGGGCAATCGATCATGCAGAGAAAGTAGCGTTCGGCAAGAAAAGCAAGTTTGCCAAGTCGATTGTCGGCGTACCTGGCGGTATGGAACAGCACCCGGCCATGAAGCTCCTGTGCGACTGGTGGGAAACCGTTCGGCCCGATGGCGAACCGTTCAAGCCTGGCATGGCCATGCCCTTGGTGCGCGTCCGCGACGACGGTGAATACTGGTGGGGCGACCGCGAGGTTCCCAATTCTCCCATCAACGGCTTCAATCCGAGCGGACGCAATGCCGCCCGCATCGGCGACCTGATCCTCGTACTCTTCCAGGCCAAGCAGGAGAACGCCACTTTCGACAACGACGGAATGACTGTCTTCCTGCCCAGCGGAGAGCAGTTCAGCACCATCGGGATCGATAAAGAGCAATACCTGAACGGCGAATCGGATGAAGCATGGGCCTGTTTGAATGCTCTTGCTGGCTTCTCTGTTCGTTTCCCCTCAGCATGGGCGTTTCTGAACAAGACTGGTGGCGAATACCTGATGGCTGAACGGGCAAAGGTGGCTTTGCCGGTGGCGCTACAGCATTCGCGAATGGAATGGCCGCACTTGTAAAAGATCGTATCCAGTCATGACTGACAAAGATACGAAGCCTGCTGACAAAACGGCAGCGCTTCGGCAGCAAAGGCGACGTGAGCGCCTAAAGAACATTGAGGCAAAAACGGTTGATGTTCTTCTCTCGAAAGAACAAGGTAAGCGGCTGGATCGATTGGTTGCGACGGGCTATGCGGCAACCCAATCCGCAGTGTTGTCGAAGGCGCTTGATGAAGCCTTCGAGCGCCAAGGCAACGTTGGTTTTGCTCAGGGAATTAAGTAGCAACACGAAGGTCATTATTATTCCGCGAGTCGCCGCAACAGGCTTACCACAGGGCGTTCAATGAACACCATTCCCTTTTCGGTTGAAATTCGCCCATGCTTGCCAGGTGATCTGCCCCAACGATCCCATGACCAGCTCCTCGAGGCGGCCGGCGATGAATTTCCGGATATCGGCAGGGGAGTCCGTCAGGGATCCGGGCTTCGGTGGATCGCAAGGGCCCGGCCCCAGAAGCTGTCTCAACGGAACGCCAGCGGCCTGCGCGAAGATCGCCACCACCTCCAACGTGGTACCGGCAGCATCTGGGTCGGTCAAGTTCTTGAATGCGGCGACACCGGTGCCCGTCTTCTTTTGCAGGCCATAGAAGGTCGACAAGGGTTTCGGCAGCAAAGCCTTCGTGGCGGTGACGTTCTTCGCCAGGTTGGCCATCAATTCTGAGTAGGATTTCGATTCTGGCTTTTTCTTCATTCTGGTTCTCAACGTGCAATCCAAACCAGGAATGCACCGCACGCAAATGCAGCAACAGCAACCCAGTACGGTATTCCAGCACGGGCGCTCTTCAGCAACTCGGTGGACGTCTGGAGTTGAACCTGAGCCGCATTCCGTTCCTTCTCGAGGCTTTCTGCGCGCTCGCGCGCCAGGCGTAGCTCTTTGCCAACTTCGCCCAGCAGTCGCTGTCTCTGCTGGACGCGCTCCCGGACATAGGCTCCGGCCTGCGCCGGCGTATTGGCCGAATAATCGGCAACGAGATCCAGGAGAGTTGCATTACCGGTGTGCCCCAGGCCGACGACGCGGTGCGCTTTCTGTTCCGCCATGGCCGTCAGGACTCTCGGGTCCTCGAAGACTTCAAAGTCAGCCGCATCGCCGCCACCGCGGATGACCATCAGGATGTCGTCGGCGGTGGCTTCCCGGATCGCCGTTGCAATGGCCACGGGATCGAGCATGTTCACCCGGACAGGGAAAACGCCCACCGCGTCACCGAGCTTGGTCAGCTCCGCCATGCAATCGTTGGCAACCTGGGCGGCCGCCGAGGTGGATTGAATCAGGGTGATGGAGATCACGTCACGATCCGGGAACGGAACGCGCCATAGGGATAGAGCCCGCAAGCGCTCGAGTGTCATCCTTCCCTGCTGGACCATCGCAGTTGGCGCCGCCTCTTCCTGCTCCCCAAGCTGGATATCCGTTGCTGCCAGCTTTACCTCGACACCATAGTTGCCGGACTTGATTACCAGGCGGCCGGAGAGGATTACGTTCTGCCCTGGGACGATCCCCCGGCTGGCCACCAGGGAGGCCATGATTTCGACCTTGGCTTGAGCCCCACCATCGTCAACAACCTTTGCCCCGTAGAAATACTTGCCGCTCGCGCGCCCAGGGTCCGTCCAGCGCCCCCGCAAGCGGATCATCCCCGCCATCTCGGGAAGCTGAGTGACAGCCAGGCGCTCCAGGAGCAGCGCTGTGAATTGCTGAAAGGTGCCGGGCGTCACGTCGGCAAAGAGCGCCGCGGCTTCGGGCATCGTAGCGTTATCGTTCATCGTGATCTCCCAACCAGAGGGAAGCCTTTTCGGGCTTGAGGCGAGCAGGTTTCATTGCGGTTCCTTTCCAACCTCGAACGTACCAAAAGGTGGCCACTGGTTCTCAAATTTCTCCGGCGCGAATGTCATTTCTGCTGTCCCGAATGGACGCTGAAATCACTGCTTATGCGTCGTGGCGGAGGCGGTACTTTTTCCAGAAACGCCTATGGCAGGTTGGCAAACTTGGCTCAGTAGAGAACAAGGAGAACCCGCCATGTCCGCCGCCGTTGCCATTGCTGCCGTATCGGAGCCAGTCGTTGCCGATGCGCCGTTGCCATCACTTCTGGATATCTTCGGGCAGTTGCACTGCCGCCCCGATATTCCGAACGAGGTGTATCACGCTGACCGCTCTTGCGTCTCGGTGTCCGGCCTCAAGGAAATCCTGCGTTCTCCGGCTCACTTTCAAGCCTATCTGCAGGGTGCCAACCGCAAGGAAACGTCGGCCATGTTCTTGGGCACGGCGGTTCATACCCGGTTGCTCGAACCCCATCTGTATGCCTCCGAATATGTGGTTGCACCCATCTCGGACAAGCGCCTGAAGGCGTACAAGGAATTCGAGATCGCCAACGCCAACAAGAAGATCCTGACGCCGGACCAGATGGCCGTCATTGAAGGCATCGCGCAAAGCGTATCCCAGCACACCTCGGCGGACACGCTGTTGCGGGCCGGCCTCGTCGAGCACTCGATCATCTGGCAAGACGAAGAGACCGGCATCTGGCTGAAGATTCGACCCGACTGCCTTTGCGTCGACTTCGACACCGGCATTTGTCTGGACGTGAAGAAGACCACGGATGCCTCTAAGCAAGCCTTCAAATGGGCCTGCGACCGCTACCTCTACGACCTGCAGGCAGCGGTGTATCTCGAAGGCCTTCGCCAAGTCTTCAAGCGTGACTTCGACTTCGTTTTCCTTCCGATCGAAGAGGAGGCCCCCTACGGCTGCGCGCTCTATGGCGCCCCCGACGACATGCTGCAAGACGGGAAGCGCCTGTTCCGCAAGGCCATGCGCGGACTCAAGCAGTGCCGGGATTCTGGCCTCTGGCCGTCATATCAGCCCGATGGCGACTACGAGCTTCTGGATTGGCGTCCCCGCCGGAATTATTGATTTTTTGGAGCAGATCTCATGATCGACAAGACCATTTCTCGCCCCGCGTTATCGGCGCCGCCACGGAGTCCCCGTGCCAAGGGAATGACGCACCGGGTTGACGCATGGGTGCATCCGGCCGGCGGCGATGACTACCTCGTCAGTCTTTACGTGAATGGCGCACCCACGAAATCCCTCATCCAGAAGGAGCTGAAGAAGCTGAAAGCTCGGTTCTGGACGACTACACGATCCAGGCCCTCTAGCCTGTCCCTTCAACCACCGCAGGAATTTGCCATGCCCCTCATCCTGATTCCGCTGCTGTTTGCTGTTGCCCTTTTCTTTGCTCCGATCGCTGCTGCGCCGGCGGTCATTTCGGTCGCACAGCTCCCGATCCAGGCCGACGTCGTGGAGCTCCATTACACCCGAAGCGGCATCGTCCGGCTGAATCGGACCACCGGTGCAACTCGCTTCACGCCATACCGGATGGCTGGGGATCTCGATCGCCGCCGTGAAAATCGGATTGCCTGAACACATGCAGGGTTCGTTATCCCTGGATTTCTCCCGCTGCCAGCGATGACGGGATGAACGGGATCGATACCGCCCAGCTGGCGAGGTTTTCGACCACCGGCATGCGAGTGTCGAAAGGATCGATACCGCGACAGCAAAGGCCTTTGTGACCAGGCACCACTATGCCCACAGCTTTCCTGCTGCCCGCTTGAACGTTGGCTTGTTCGTCAGGCGCCACGGCGCCTGGGTGAGTCCGGAGCGGACTACCTAGGCAGGCTTTTGGATGGAGGGTTCTTCCGTCGTCAGCGGCATCCGGCAATTTTGCCTATTCCTGGACACTGAAAATGAAGTAGCTGGTCGCGTATTTTTTGCCCTCTACACAATCAATTGGAGTATTTTTGCAATACTGGGTTTGTCTCGCTCGGACCGCTGGCAGTGGTAAAGGCCGTGCCGTGAGACTTCGTAGTTCATTTCCCGTTTGGACGCATAACCTTTTCCCATGGTGGCGCAACCAACGGCAAGCCAGCTCCCGTGCTCAGTTCTAGCGCCACCGAAGGAGAAAATATGCGCATTCCGGTCACACATTCCGACCTCGAGCAAGGTCGCCTCACCAAAATTTCCCGCGCGCTGCAGAAGCTCTGGCCCCTGGGTAATCTGAGCCTCATGCAGTCCCAGAACACCCTTTCCGGGCTCCTGGGCTACCGCAATCACCACGATCTGCAGGCCCACGCCGTTGCCTCTATCCCCGTGCCCGATAGCGGAAAGCGCCTGTCCCGCGCAGACCTGGTGCATTCGGTTGCGTGGCAGGCCTTCCGCCGGCACGGCGTCAACATTGCCCAAGCCAACGAGATGGCGAGCAAGCTGCATCTCGACACGCTCGATATCGATGCCAACACCTCCGAATCCGCCATCATGCGACTGAGCGAACAAATGTACTCGCAGGGGCGGCTCCTGATGATGGACGAGGCGCACCATCTGCTGGATGTCCATTGGAATCCCAAGACGCCGCAAATCCTGGATGCCAACGTCCCGGGCTATGAATTCGCCGTCCTGGCCAACCGCCAGGTCTTCCAGTGGAGCCGCCTAGAGACGCTGCTGGGCCTGCTTCCGCAGGACTGCCTGGCCCGCCTGCGCGATGAGCCGAAGTACGCCGCCTTGGCGGATGACGGAGAACTGGAAAAGCGCTTCCTGGCGGATGAAATCTACCCCGACAGCCTGCAACCGCTCCGCCAAGCCACCAAGGAGTCTGCCCTTCGGCCCGACATGACGGCCCCGGTTTGGCTTTTTGACGCGACTGGGCAGTGCTTGGGTCGCGTAATCCACCACAAGGCCCTCGCTGGCATCATCCCGCGCGTCTATGGCATCGCTGACGACTCGATCTTCGACGACATCGGGACGATGCTCTGCGGCGAGATCGTGGCCAGCGAGCCGGCACAGGCCCCCCAGGAGGGCGACGCCCCCGTGTACATGCTCTCGCTCGGCGATGGCTACGACCTGGAGGCCGACATCCGCAGGTCGCAATCGCTCAACAGCGAGAAGTCGGACAAGCCCGATCCGCGCTTCCTTGATCGCGTTCGAGGGGTCACCTGGCAGCAAGGTAGTGGGGGCCCGGCCCTGGTTGGCGCTCGCTTCACCGAGGACGGGCAGGACTATGTTCGCGCCCACACCTGGCTGAAACCTTCCGACACGCCCAGCCACCTGCTACCGCCCGAGGCCGGCCCCGCTCCTATCAGCCAGTCCGCCGACGTCGGCTATACCGACTCCCGGGATGCGCTGCCCGAAGCTGCCTATGCCCTGCAGAAGCTCACCCGGAAACGCATCAAGGACCTGGGGATGGCGGCCCTGGGAGAGTTTACAACTGCCCCAGGCCTGGAAGCCCTGTTGCAGCGGCTGCTGGCAGTGGCGGCGCCGACGGCGTTTGATCGCATCTGCGATACCGCCATCGACGAATACCTCCCCCTGCGCTACGAGGACGACACCGAAGACGATCCCGACCTGATCAGCAAGCGTGAAAACGAGCTCCGGAACCTGACCTGGCTGGGCGAACAGACGCTGCTGGCCGCGCCCGGGCTTGCCCCCTACAAGCCGACCTCGATTGCCTTTGTCCTCATGCTGGCAGAGGGCGAATACCCGGGGAGCCGCTACCGCTACAACGTCTCGGCGCCCGTCCCGGGCAAGAACAAGGCGATCGGCCATTTGCACGCCTACATGCTCCTCATTGCCGCATGCATGTTCCAGGGCTTGCCCATTCCCGAAAAGACGGTCGACGCCCATCTTGTGGTCTATGCGGCTCAACTGGTGTTGTCCGGCGCCCTGACGGTTGAATCCTTGCCGGCGGCCTGCCGGGAGATGATGGCCTTCCTCGACAAGCTCACCGCCCAGGAGAAGGACGTCGAGGACCTGAAGTCCTGGCGCTACCGGGAGAAGAAGCGGGCGGATGTCCGCGCTGCCGGTCGCTACCTATACGTCGGCAAGGAGATCCCCCGCGCGAAGCCCGAAGGGATCGAAGGGATGTTCCGGCGAATGAGGAAGTGGAGCGGCAACACCGCCCAGGTTGCTCAGCACCTACCTGACCTGCAGTAACACCGCCAAGGTAACCACAAGCATCACGGCCATCCGGATAGCCAGCATCACAACTAGGCCGGCAAATCGCCGGCCTTTTATCTGTTTCAGCCTTGTCCATATCGGACAGTTTGCGTCTGCTTCTACGCAGCGCAGATATTCCAGAAATACCCCTCCCGGGTAGGCAAACTCCCTCTCGTCATCAACACGAGTCATCTCACATGGACCGTTACGACGAGAACCATCAGCGTTACACCAGCGACCCGGGCTTCCCTGCCGTCGAGGCCAAAGCCAAAGCGAAAGGATTCCGCAAGGCTACCGCCAGCGAGGTCCGCGCGAGCGCCCAGCGCGCTTCCTGGGCTCCTGATCTGTTCTGTGCGTTCGGCGGCCTGTGGGTCAAGGAAGCCGAGCCGCACAGCACATGAACGACGCAGCAATCAGGGACCACCTGCGGGAAATCATCCGCGACTACTGGGGAATGAGCATGAAGGAAATCGAGCACGTTACTGGCTTTCCGCGCCGGATGCTCCAGAAGAATCTGGACGCCATGCTGGCTGCCAAGACTGTCATCCAGGAGGGAGGGCGCTATGTTGCCCGCTGACCCTTCTCCCACTGAAGCCCGTGTCATCGTCCCCGATGATGACGAGCGCCTGATCGACGTGGCCATCCGGGACGAAATGTTCGTGATCCACAACGGCTCTCAGGTAATCGTGTGCTCCATCATCCCGGTGGGCTGGAAAAAGCTGGCCATCCGGGCAGCTCCTGATGGGCTTGTCGGCGATCCTTCAGTACGTGATTCCGTTCATCTTCGTTCTCGGCGCCGGGGCAATTTGAGCCCAATGGTGGCCTAAAGTCGAACCCGGACGCATTTAGGCGTCCATTCCTACGTTCAAGCCCCCTGTTTCGTCTGCTTTTCCCGATTGCCGCCCCCCTCCCTGGCCCTGAAAATGTCGTCTTCGCCTTGACCAGGGCGAGCAACGACTTCGGGCCTATCAGGGAGTATCTGTGGACAGCAAATCGCAAGTGATCCAACCAGGGATCGAATCCTTCTTCTCGTCCAATCGGGGCGAGGCGTACAAGTCTCGCATGCTGCTTTGGGGCTTTGCCCTGATCGGTTTCACGATCTCGATGCTGCGTGCGCCCCACACGGGGACGAGCGTCGCCGCGATGGTGGTCTCGTTTTTGGTCCTCATCGGCTTGGTGGATTACTTCCTGCTCCGGCAGTTCCGTCCTGGGCAACTGGTGATCCAGATCACCGACGAAGGAATCGAGTCCCCCATGTTGTCCGGGCCGAAGAAGAAACTGTTTTGGGAATCCATCAAAGGCGTCTCAATCCAGGCGATTCATGACCAACCCTGCCTGGTCTTTGCGTTTTCGCCGGATCTGGGCCTGCCCGACAAGAAGCACTTCCTGACGGGCTTCAATCCCTCTCGGCCGAACATCTCCCTTGCGGGGCTGGATGCTCAGGCACAGGACCAGTTGGCAGAAGCGATCGGGCGTCACCTGCGTAACCGGAGTGACCTGTCCGCGGTGGACATCACAAATCCTGTCCGCGAGGTGCGGGAATTCATGGAAAGCTTGCGTGAGATCGCCCCGATGCCCTGGGCTACCTCTTTCCTAGTCGTGGCCAACGCAATCGTCTGGATCGCCATGGTTGCTGCCGGCGCCAATATCCTCGGGTCTCCGATCTCGATGCTCTACGAGTGGGGCGCGAACTCTACCTCGGCGGTCCAGAACGGACAGGCGTGGCGCCTGCTGTCCTCGATGTTCCTTCACGGGACGGAAGCGCCCCAGCTTTCTTGAGTAGCCTGTCCATTCAGGACTGCTCAAGAAAGGCCTCTCCCAAAGGGAAAGGCCAGAAGACAACTGGGCTTATTCAGCCGTGATCGTCATGTTGCCGTCTGCGTCGAACTGCACGCGGAAGCTGTTATTGCGGAGGTTGGTCTTGTGACGGACGCCGGCGTTGCAGAGGCACTTTTCAAGGGTCTCCACAGCCGGCTCACCGGACAGGATCGCAACCAGGTCATCAAAGCGATCAGCGTCGATCTCGTAGTCGGTTTCGCAGTACGTATCGTTGGAGTCGGTATAGGTCGATGCCTGGCGCAGCACATACCCGGCACGAGTGATGCCCTTGGGCACCAGGAACGTGCGCGAGCTGCCCCATTCACCGGACCCGACAGCAACGGCCTCGGTCAGAAGATGCGTCACGCCGGCGATCGTAACCGCCAGGTTCTCCATCAACTTCACGTCGCCATCGACCCAGCCACCACTGAAATGATCGCTGGCCATGACGCGGCCGCTTACCTTCACCTCCTCCTCCGCGAGATCCCGCAGGTGCTGTACTGCCCAGTGTTGCTCGGGCAGTTCGTGCGAAACGAAAAGGACCTGGGCCTTCTCCGCCCACATGAGGCGGGTGAAGTCGTCGCCGCGGTCTTCCTCGTCGAAATCCCGGAAGAGCATTACTACTCCCGATACCACTTGGGCTTCAGTTACCTGTTCACGGCTGTGATACAGGAAACTGTCACCGTCGCGTCGCTGCATCGGCGTCTCACCCACGTAGGTCAGGACCTTGGTGGGCAAAACCGGCACGTCCACCATGAGATCGAGGCATCCCGCGCGCTTCGCATTCGACCAGCAGGTCTCTACGAAGTCCGCAGGGGACATCTCCGCCTTCTTTGCCACCAGATGCTCCCGCCAGATCCCCTTCAGGGCCACGTCGAAATCCTTGGCTGCCTGCTGGGGGTCGATGAGGCTGTCGCGGTCCGGCATGCGTGGTGTGTATTGCAGGTGGTCCACATGCACGATCGGACGAATTTCTCCGCCATAGTGCGAGGTGAAGCCTGAGACATTGACCGGCAGGCCCTGGCAGTAGACATAGCCATGAGACTCGAACCCGACCTGGGAATCGTTATGGATACCAGGCACGTGGACGAACCCCACTGACGTTTGCTTTCCGACCAGGTTGGCGTGTGCGTGCGGCCGCGGCAACTCTTCTCCCTGCCAGAAGACGGGGATGGCGAAGCCTTTGGCGTAGGAGGCGAGCGCTTGGCCCACCTTCACTGCATCGAGCTTGCAGTGCTGCAGCGTGATGCGAGTGCCGCCGATGAAGCTGGACGGCTCGACTGCGATTTGGCGCTTGGCAATCAGGTCCTCCGAGGAGAACGCGATCTGCTTGCCTTTGCTTTCGACACGGACGCTCTCGGCGGCGAAACTAACCGAGAAAAAGCCGATGCCGAAAGGACGTTCGCTGTCCATCGTTTCCTGTGACCAGCCCGACTCGGCTACCGTGATGAGAGCACGGAAGTCGGCGATACCGCAGCCGTTGTCCGTGATCGTCAGGGAGGATTCCGAGACGTCGTAATCGAACACGACTGAGCTGGCACCAGCACGCCGGCCGTTCTGCAAACATTCCGCGAGGACGGTGGTCGAGGTACTGAAGAGCGTTTTCAGGTGCTCCAGGAAGCGGGATTCGTTGACGCCGCTGGTGATGCTGTTGCTTTCTAGTGCTGCTTGATTCATGGCAAATCTCCTTGCAAGGATTTTTGCGGGCAGCACTCCCCGGCAGGGAGGTGCCCCGCAGGGTTGAATATCCCCAAGGCCCGTCGGCCAAGGGAAAAAAGCGGTCCATAACGCAGGACACGCGGGCGTTGGCCTCTCACGAGACAAAACAGGTGGTTTTCTTGAATGACCTGACCTTCCAGGACGCTCAAGAAAACCGCCCTTGCGGACGGTAAGGAACGAATCCTTAATGGACGGTTTGGCTGTATTCCAGCACCTTGGCGAGCACGATTGCGTCGAGCTCGTCTTCTGCATGCTGGCTGCCGAGATAGCCCCAGCTTTCAGCTTCGTCCTTGATGATCCGGCCGGTGGAGCGATCGATCACGTAGCACAGCACGCCATAGACGTTGCCGTTCACCCAATCGTTGTACTCCTCGAGCACACCCTTGCAGTATTCCACTGCCTTGGCATTCATCATGGAGTCCAGCGCCTTCCGGTCGATGGGCTTGGAACTCGCCGCGACCATTTGGTCGAGCGCTTCACGCCACTTCCAGCTTTTGCCTTCCCCCACCCAGGTTGATCCGTCCAGGGTGAATCTAGCATGCAGCGGATCGGTCTCGCTGCCGAGCGCACCAAACCAGGCGACCTGGCCGATACCCAACTCCGACAGCACATTCGACCGGATGTTGTCGATGACGTCGTCGTCAGGCACCCAAACCGCGGCGGCGTGGGAGGTATCCCAACGGCAGTTCATCCCGGTACCGCTCACGGAGTAAGCGATGCCCGAGTGCTCATAGATATCGAGCGGAACAGCCAGAGGGGCACCCACTTCGCCAGCTGCGAATGCCTCATCCCAGCAGGCCTCGGCCTCCAATTCGGAGAAGAGATCAGCCAGGGGTTGAAGATCATCCTGCAGCTTGCCGTCCAGTCGATTCCAGAAGCGGACGCTGTAGAGCGCGTCTGCGATGTAATCGAGGGCATATTCCCAGCCTTCCTGGTCGATCGCGAACTGAATCACGGTTTCGAGAGAGGCTTTCGATACGGGACGGTCGGTGGCACGCAAGCGGTGCGTCAGCCGCGTGAGAATCGAGAGATCGTTGTCGATCCCTTCCATCACACGCTTCACGATCCGGTCCGCAACGACTTGGCACGAAAAATCCTTGTTGCCATCGCTATCGAGACCGAGCGCAGCGTAGTAGCTGCGCTGCTCATCGGCATCACCACGCCGTTTGCTGGCGTGATAGATGTTGCCGTTGGCCGTGCCGGGTTCGCATGGATTCAGGTGACTCGAATCCTGGTCATAAGCAAGGCCGCCAGCAATGATGATGTTGCGATGGAGGACCACCATGCGCTCTTCGATGTCCGGAGAGATGCGCATGCAGCGGCGAACATCGATGGTGTCCCCGTCCGAATTTTCGCCGGACATCAGAACCTCGTCGATGCTGTAAGACGCTTCCACGACCCCGGGCAACGCTTGCGCGCGCGTGGAGAAGGGGACGTTTTCCAATGCAACGACCGTTTCCGGCCGAAGAATCTTATTGAGAGCAGCTTCTTTGTTGCTAAACATGGGACACCTCCGATAAACAGGGGCCCATGCTCCCCGGTGGGGAATGTGGCCCCACAAGGGATAGACGATAGTGATACTCGTCAGTGGCAGGTCATAACGCAGACCAGTTCGCGTCCTCGGACACCCGAGAAAACCAGAAACCCCTATGTCAGGGGGTTATGATCTGTTTGGGGGCATTGATTTGCCTCGCAATTCATCACTAGGAGAAAAACCCAATGAATAAATCCGAACTCGTGGACGCCATCGCTGCTGGCGCCGACATTTCCAAAGCTGCCGCGGGCAAGGCCCTGGACGCTGCCATCGACACCATCACCGCTGCCGTCGCCAAGGCGACCAGGTGACCCTGGCGGGCTTCGGTTCCTTCAAGGCTTCCACCCGGGCTGTGCGCACCGGCAATAATCCGAAGACCGGCGCCGAGATCAAGATCCCGGCGACCACGGTACCGAAGTTTTCCGCCGGCGCCGGCTTCAAGGTGGCCGTGGCGAAAAAGAAGAAATAACTTCTCGCTCAGCTTTCCGGACGGTCTGCATCAGGCCGTCTAGAAAACTCCCCGACAAGTCGGGGAGAAGTTGGTGAATCATGTAATTAGGCTGCCTTGAGAGCATTGATACCCTCCAGGACATCCAACCAGTCAATCCCTTTCCTTCCTTCAGGGATATCGCCAGGTGGAAGTTCCACGCCAGCCTGGATACCGCATTTCCACAGCCGCTCCGCCAACGCCTTCGCAGCTTCCTGCCCATGACCGCTTGGGTGGAATTTGCTCGGGCTGTCCTTGTCAGCAAAGATCGTGACGCGCTTGATGCCCGGAGGAGGAACGAATTCCGCCATCAGGCCGGCTGTAACGGTTGCCCAGCAAGGAATGCCAGTCATTTCCGTCACAGCAAGCGCCGTCTCGATGCCTTCGGCCACCGCGAGGGTGTCCGTAGCCGGGAACAGTCGAATGGCCGAACCTTGCAGCGGGCGGTAGCTCGCATGCGGGCACAGCTTCTTCGGCGACTCGACAGGGGCCTTACGACCATCTTCCGAGAGGAACGTCCGGTGAATGGTCACCGGAGTGCCATCGGGCGCCATCACGCAGGCCATGAAGCCTGGGAAATGCCCGACCAGCTCGCCCTTCTCGTAGTAGGCCATCGACGGGTGAAAACGGACACTCTGGAGGTTGCGGGGCAGCTTCAGCCCACGGCTCACCAGGTACATCCAGGCGATCCGAGCGTCAGCACTCTTGATGGACAAACCACCATTCCAGAGAGCCACGAGACGATGCCGGATGGCGGCATCTTCGCGGGCCGTGTCACGCTTGCGCGCTTCACGATGGACAGGAGTCAGCTGGGGCTTGTCACCCAAGATCATCCGACCAATCTCCGAAAGCGAGTCCTTGAACGTCCAGTCATTCACCGCTCCGATCAGCGCTATGCCGTCGGGCCAGTTTCCGCAGGTGCAAACGCCACCACCTGAGTCAACAACGTCGCGATAGACCCGGAAATCGCCAGAACCCCCATGCATCGGGCAGTCGATATGCACCAGACCCGGATGGTCCAGCGCAGAAGATATCGACGGCGCCAGGGACTGGATGATCCGGTCCCACATGCCAGCGGCTTTGGCCTTGACTTCCTTCTTGCAGATATCCGAAAAACGGATGTTCGACATGGTGTTTCCTTCACACAAAAGGGCACCATGCCCCCTGTCGGGAGATGGGCCCGACTAGGGGATCCTCACCAAACATCGGGGAGGGAAGCAGCTCATAACGCAGAGCCGTAAGCGTTTCCGATCACTCGGGAAAACTTTGCTTTTCGCCGCCCCCGTTGGCACAGGGACGTTGAGAAGCCCCCTCCAGAAGGAAGGGGAAAGGTTGCCGAGACTGGAAGCGAAGCGTTAGACCTCCATCGCCAGATCAGCGTAGTAGGCCTCGAGCGCAGCTTCGCGGTCATCCGCTTCAGCCTGGTAGTAATCACGACGCTGCAGCAGGGCCTCCAGGATGGCATCCACCAGGAAGGTGTAGGCCACCTTTGAGGGGTTCTGGTGTCCAGAACTGTGACGCCAGACCACCCGGTACTGCTGATCCGGATAGACACGCACCTCGAGGTGATAGTAGTACCGCCGATCACTGCCGACACGACACGACCACAACGCCGCCCCCTCTTCCGGGATGGAGTTGATAGCGAGCTGGGTCGCTGCTGCCACGGCTGCCGGGTAGGCGGCTTTGGCGAGGGGAATGACCTTGTTGCCGGACTTCCGCAACGTGGCGATCATGGGAAAGCTTTTCATGGTGCAACTCCTTGGTAGAGAGGAGCACCATTCCCTGTCGGGAATTGTGCCCCGACGGGAACCTCACAAAGGTGAGGGGATAGCTGCTCATAACGCAGAGCAGTAGGCGTTTCCGATCACTCGGGGAAACCAGTCATGCAGCTTTTCGGAGCGTCCTCAACGAAGGCGCTTTGAAAAGCTCCCCAACCAGAGGTCAGGGAGAACTGCCGGGCACCACATCAGAACCGCGTGCGAAGAAAGGCGGAACGAGCGGCGCCGTCGATCGCCAAGCGATTACCGATCACCGCGGAGGCAGAGCCGACCGTGGAATCGACGATGATGTTGCCGATGCTGTTTTGCTCGGCGCGAACGGCTTCCTGACGCACTTCCATCGTCTTGTACTGCGCATAGACTTTGGTGAGACGCATCATGACTTCGGGCTTTTGGGCCTCGCGTTGATCTTCGGGATACTGAGCCAGGATCTGGTCAGCGGCCTTTTCAATCTCGGCGTTTTCGCGCAGCTTGCGTTCTTCATCGGTTTCCTTCGGGGTGACAGCTTCCTTCACCGAGGCAACAACAGCGTGGCCAGCCTTGCTCAGGAGACGCGAACTTGCATCAACGAGAAGGCCCGTCAGCAGATCCGCTCGCGCGGGAGCGCAGGCGGCGATGAGCAGAACGAACAGGACGGACAGGGAAAGACGTGCTTTCATGGTGGAACTCCTTCGATAAACGAAAAAGGGCACCATGACCCCTGTCGGGGAGGTGCCCCCATCAGGGAAGTGTCGCCGGCGGCGACGGTGAGCGGCTTCGATCACGTCCGAAGCAGTAAGGGGCGAGCTGATAACTCAGCCAGGTAAAGGGTCTTCTTTATGCGACCGGTGGTCTCATAAAGAAGACCCCTCGAAAAATCGAAAGGGTCTAATGCTGCGAGTTAACGACGATGGGTGGAAAGGGCGTGCTTTGCATCACGATACGCATGGAGCGCAGCGGAAAGCTTGGCACCGACAAATCCGAGGACGAAGCCGAAGAGCACGATTTTTCCAGCAAGCAGAGCCTGTTCAAAAGAACGGCCAGCAACCAGATAGGCGATGCTCAGAGCAGCGATCCAAACAATCATCATAACTTTCATCACTGTGTCTCCAAAAAGGGGACACCGTGATCCCTGTCGGGATGGTGTCCCGACGGGTAGATACGCTGGAGCGGAATAACCCCGTGAGGCTATTCTCGCTTGATCCAGCGGTGATCAACTTCTGCAGAGTCGATCTGAAGTTCCATTCTTGATATGCACAGCACATATCTTCATGGCGAGCGGAGACCGCGCGTCAAACGAACCTGATCCAATCAAGGGTCAGCCAAATAGAAAATTTGGGGAGTCCGATGCGGCTGCATCGAAAAAATCCGTCACAGAAGTGACAAAGAGTTGACCTGGGTGAAGTCCATTGCCAAGAACAGGTCAATAAATAGCCTACAACCGCAGGCCAGAGTCCGGAAGACGGAAGCTTTATGAAAGCTCCGCGACCGAAAAAGCAGGTTGAATATCGACAACCCGTAAGACGCCAGTGAGATTGCACCGGAACAAAACCTAGTGGGCGGTACTCAGCCCTTCGCGACGATCCTATCTGCAATTGACTCAAATTGCAAGCCCCCGATTCACTCATCATCGATTTCAGCCCGTCCGTCGCGGACAGGGCCTTGGCGGCATGCCCGATCGGTATTTTTTCAGAAACGCCCTGATCGCTTCCATAAGCTGCCGAGGCATGAACACATCCGCCTTCATCGACAACGAGCTGCGCAACCTGGAGATTCAGGGCCGTCTGGCCCTCGAGCAAATCCATCGCAGCACGACCATCCGCGAAGTCATTGCCGGGATGAATGTTCCAGTGCCCGCAATGCTCCGCAGCCTCCGCAACTCTGTGTCGTCGCTTAGCCGCATCGAGCGAACCGCCTACGGCCGTGCCGAGAGCATTGTCCGCGCCCAGCTGGCTGCCTTGGCGGAGGAAGACGACGAACAGTCCTTTCTGCGCCACCGCGGCCGCCTCATGACCGAATGGCGCCAGATCCAGGGGCGTTTCCCCCGCCTGGCCAATTTCATCCAGGTTGAGAGCGAGCGCCTTCGTGCGAAGTACCGCGCCCCCCTTCACATCAAAGTGGCGCCCGGCGCCGTCATCCACTCGTAAGGACCCTCCCCCATGGCTATCGTGATCAAGGCTTTCATCCTCTGCGCTACCGACAATCCGGAAGAAGCAGAAAACGCAGTGTTCGCCGCCCTCAACAGCGGTGTATTCGAGTCGGCAAGCCCGATCCTGGATTTCGTCACTGGCGTCGAGCAGACCGTGCCGGTTACCGACGACTACGAAGACGGCACCTTCGTGCGCATGGTCCCCTCGGCGACCTTCCTGCGCACGGCCAATCCCATGCAGCTGCCCTGCTGACCCAACCAGGAGATCGTCATGAAGCTTCTCGGCAAGCTACTCACGCGAGCGTTTTCCCCAGCCAAAAAGCGGAGCGCCCCCGACCCGCATTACAAGGCATTCAGAAAATTGGTTGGCCGGCACAAGCTGGACTACCGGGTCACCGGTGATGGCTATATCGAGATCAAGCCCTGCGCCGCCCCCCCCGCGGCCTGAAGACTGTCCACCACGACTGGCAAGAGACCCAGAACCATATCGAGCTCAGCATCGCCACCCCGGATGCGGTCGATTCGGACGGTTACTACGCAGAGTAGAACTAATTCCAAACGCGCCCAGGTCAGGTCGGTAGCCTTGAAGACAGATCCGAAATCACCGACCGACGTTCATGCTCACCGAAGACACCAAACAAGAAATCCGCGACAAGCTGGCTGCCATCTCCAAGGTCATCCCCGGCTTCCGTTCGCGCTCGGCACAACGGGTGATGATCGCCGAGGTGGCGAAGACCCTGGCCCGCTGTCCGGACCCGAGTCCGAACGCCGGCAAGCCGGTCCCTGGGCAAACCGTTTTGGTCGTCCAAGGTGGCACCGGTACCGGCAAGTCCCTGGGCTATGGACTGGCCGGCATGGTTATGGCCAAGCGCAAGGGCAAGAAGCTGGTCATCTCCTCGTCGACCATCGCTCTGCAGGAGCAACTGACGACCCGCGACCTCCCCCTCTTCAGCCAGGCCGCTGGTCTCAACGTATCGATCGAGCTCGCCAAGGGCCGGACCCGCTACGTGTGTCAGTACAAGCTCAACCAGGCGATTGGTGACATGCAGCAGATCACCATGTTCGACCACAAGGAAGAGCGGGCCGGCGCCGCAGGCGACGTCGATTCCGACTCGATCCGGAAGGATATCGAGGCCATGGCCAAGGATCTTGCAGAAGGCCGCTGGAATGGTGATCGCGACACACGGGAAGCCGTAACCGATGAGGTGTGGAAGTCGATCACCACCGACCGTCATGGCTGCATCAACCGGGCCTGCCCCTCCTACAAGAGCTGCGCCCAGATGGCCGCGCGCAAGCGCTTGCGGGACGCTTCGGTGATCGTGGCCAACCATGACCTGCTCCTCGCCGACTTGGCCATGGGCGGCGGCAAGATTCTCCCGTCTCCGGAGGAATGCTTCTACGTCATCGACGAAGCTCACGGCCTCCCCGAGAAGGCCGTCTCCATCTTTGCGTCTGGTCACTTCATCAACGCCGACCGCCGCTCGGCCGAAAAGCTGGCCAGCCTGGCTGCCGCTCTCCAGGAGGCACTGGGGACGACATACGAGCCCACGTGTGAGCGGATCCACGATGAGGCTGACCGGCTGCGTTCCGATCTCACTGACGCCTATGGCTTCCTCTCGAGCCTTGCTCAGCTCCGGCCGACCACCGAATGCCCTCGGCCGACGCTCGAGTTCGAGGATTCCTGCCTCCCCGAGGAATTCTTCGAGATCGGCGAGAACATCAAGAACCTGACGAACAGCTTGGCCGGCCTCCTGGATGAGTGCCAGGGCGCCCTCAACGACCGGCTCGGCACCGACCGGAGCAAACAAGCGCTGTTCGAGAAGCTGCTGGCCGACGTCGGCTTCCAGCTGGGCCGGATGGAGGAGGTGAACACCACCTGGACCCTCTTCCTCGAGGAGCCAGGCGAGAACGCCCCGCCGGTGGCCAAGTGGATCGAGACCGTCAGCTTCAAAAAGAACAGCGTCGACTACCAGATCAATGCATCTCCGGTCTTCGCCGGCGGCTACCTTCGCAACCTCCTCTGGGAGAAGGCTGCAGGCGTGGTGCTGACGTCCGCCACCATGACCACCCTGGGGAACTTCGACGACTTCCTCCGCCGGACAGGCCTGGCCTCCTACGACGTCTCGTGCGTGGATCTGCCCAGCCCGTTCGACTATGCCACCCAAGGCCTCATCGACATCCCGAAGATGCCGAGCCCCAAGAACTACGAGGCACATACCAAAGCAGTGGCTGATCGCCTGATCGCCGACATGACCAAGCAGGGCCCTGAAGGGATGCTGGTGCTCTTCACCAGTCGGCGCCAGATGGAAGACATCGCAGGCCGGCTACCGAAGGAATTGCGTGCCCGGGTCCTGGTTCAAGGCGAGCAGTCCAAGGCCGCGATCATCTCCGCCCACTGCGCTGCAGTCGATGCCGGCAAGGCTTCCACCATATTCGGTCTGGCGTCTTTCACCGAGGGAGTGGATCTGCCCTCGAGCTACTGCACTCAGGTCGTCATCACCAAGCTTCCGTTTGCTGTGCCCGACAGCCCGGTCCTGCGCACGTTGTCCAGCTGGATCGAGCGCCGCGGCGGAAACCCTTTCATGGAAATCTCGGTACCGGATGCCGCGCGCAAGCTCGAGCAATCCGTCGGCCGTTTGATCCGTACTGAAACTGACCACGGTCAAGTTGTCGTTACTGATCCCCGTCTGTGGGAATCTCGTTTTGGCCGCGCAATGCTGCGCGGATTGCCGCCCTTCCGCGTGATGGCGATGGGCAAGGAGGTAAGACCATGAGCTTGAAATACCCCGTCACCTGGAGGCTGCGCGAATGCATGCAGGCCGCCAAGATTGATACTGTCACCGAGCTGCACAACCGGATCAAGGCGATCGCCCCAGATGCGATCAAGTATGCCCAGCTCGCCCGGATCGTAGAATCGCCGCCGGCGCGCCTCAACCTGCAGACCCTGGCGGTGCTGACCATCGTTCTCGGCTGCCGCCCGGGCGACATCCTGGATCCGCGGCCGGACGATATGGCTCCGACCGAGGAGGATGCGTCGAAGAAAAAACAGAAACGCCCGTGAAGGACCGGTATAAGTGAGTCATGTAGTGGCAAACCGATTTCCCCCGTACATTACGGACGGCCATGCCAAATAGTTTCACAACCCGCTGCTCGCCGATCCCGACAGGGTTTGGCTGTGGCAACAAATTTGGAGCACACTCATGCTAAAGCTGAACATCCGCAGCTCGCTCGCATCGCCTAATCTGCCCACAAGGCGGAACCGCATGCGTTTTCGCGAAAGGAAAAAGGATTATGAACATTCTGGATAGCTTCTTCGGCGCTGGCGCGTTCCAAGAGGACGCTGCTCCGGCCCCCTACGTCGCTCCCCTGGAACGGCGTGACTATGCCGCTGCCGTGCCGCTGCTGAAGGCCGCCATGAACAAGGAAGATGCCCGTGCAATGGGTCTGTTCGCCGCCCTGTCCGCCCTCGGTCGCGGTGTCGAGAAGAACCCGGAAGATGCCTGCGCCTGGTTTCGCCAGGCTGCCAACCGGGATCACGTCCCGTCTCAGGCAGCGCTGGGCATGTGCCTGGCCGGTGGCCTTGGCGCACCGGTGGACCGCAAGGAAGCCTCTTACTGGCTGTACCGCGCCGGTAAGGCTGGCAACATGCAGGCCATCGAAGTGCTGGGTGCTCTCGCCTACAAGGACAATTCAATCGTCGGTGTGCACTTCACCGAGGACGAGTTGTGCAAGCTGGTAATGCAATTGCGCAAGCTGGTGACGCAGAATACCGTCGCGCCGACAGTCTCGTCGCAGTTGCACTGAGCGGAGGTGGTCAAAATGGTTGCTGCAAACACTGCTGAAGTTGTTCAACTGACCATCGGCGCCGTGCTCGGTGTCGCGGTTTCCTTCAACCTCGACCGGTTCCGTCTGACCAGGTGGAAGGCAGCTGGCATTACCGCGGCCTTCCTCTTCACCTTCCTGGTCCTCTCGGATCTACTGATCAACTAGCGCGGGACGCTTCTTCCAGGCCTTTATCGCCCTGGCAGTGGCAGTCCCCGCTTTTCCCATCCATCCCGAAACGGCAGCGTCCAAGGCGGACGCATTTCTGGCTGCAGAAGACCATGGACGATCGACAGTCCAAGAGCCAATAGAACACGATCATCACGAACGGCGGGCCGATCAGCAGCGCATCTTTCATGCACGCGCCCCCGAGCTGCCATACCTTGCCGGACGCCGCCGGCGTCATCAAAGCAATCCCGATATCCGACAGCAGTAGCGTCAGCGTGGCCACCAGGCCAAAGCGTGGCCACGGCCAGTTCGCCAGCGGCTTTTGCCCGGCCAGCCGCCAGACGGCATAACCAGCCAGAAAGATCATGAAGGGTGCGAGGAGCGCGTAGCCCGGGAGCCCGGCGGCGCCATCGGTGACCACCCCGGTCTTCAACACGGCGAGCTGCCCAGCGACCAGCCCGAACACAATGAGCGGATCCACCAAGCCGATCGTTCGCCTCCGAATGCAAAGCACCAGGCAGACGAGCAGGTAAATGGGGACCGCCAGCACCGAAGGGAGCGAGCGCGTGGTGATGGCCAGGTCGCCATGCAGGAAAAGGATGAGGGGCGGAGCTTCGCAAAATACCATCCGGCCATTATGCAACAGCTCCGTCGCCATGACCGGCGGCAACCGGACGGAATTTAAGTGGCCCGTCCGCGCCGGACAGGCTCCGCGATGGACGTGGAATTCTGCTGTTCTGCGCGGTTTCGCGGTTCCGTAGAATTTCCAGAAATGACTATGCCTCCTGCGTAGGATGGGCCGCAGTTACCGACTGCACCGAACCGACGAAGGAGAATCCCATGGTCATTTGGCCGAAAAAGATCAGCCCGGATGATGCCGGCTGGCAGCAGGCCTGCGCCCTTATGCAGGTCCTCGCCCTCGACCCGCGCCGGCCCCCAAACCGGGCCGCTCGCCATCTTGGCCGCTATTTCGAGTCGGCCGATGACATCCTCGAACGCCCCAACATCTGGGTCGACCGTCGTCAGGTCCCTGCTCCCTACTTCAGCTACTGCCTGCGCTTCAACGTGTCGGCCTCTGTCCTCGGATCGATCCCTATCGACGACGTGCAGCAAATTGCCGAGTTCAAACGGGCTGTAAATTCGGCCCTGCGCGGCGAACTGACCACGGCGGAACGCAAGTCCTGGGAAGCCAACGAACAGCGCCTTGTGGTGCTGCGGCAGGCGGACTATCAGCGCCGGCAACCCGCTGATGCTTCTGCCGACGACAAGGCGCACGAGTTTCATGCGGTAGCCGCCGACGAATCGGCGAAAGCCTCGCGCTACTACGCGGCAGTCCGCGATCAGATCGAATCTCCACGCCGTTTCGACGGAGTTGCGCGGGCCAGCCTATCCCGGCATGAAGAGGTCCTGGCCGGGCTGATTCGGCTGGGGACGACGTTCCTGGAGACGGCCTGAAATGTTGAGCGCAACCCAACCTGTGCCGGTGGCCGGCAAGCCTTCCTTGGGCGCTACGGCCTTGGAGGCCTGGCGCGCCTGGCGCTCCCTCGGCTGGCAAGGCCTGCCGTGCTATGGCAACGCCCTTGGCTTGGGCGAATTTACCTGGATGCAGGGTGACCAGCTGCACAAGGTCCTGAATGTCTATTTGACCCGCCCGGCCACCCAGTCCGAGGTGGACGAGGTGTGGGATTGCATGCTGTCCGGCGCGCTGCGCATCTACACCCGCCGCAACAGGGTCGGTGTGAGCTGTATGCCGGTGACCATCCTGCACGAGATGACGGGTAACCCATTGCCATCAGGACTATCGGAATGAGCCAGGAAACCGAGGTTCTTGCCCTTCTCGACGGCGAGGCAGCGGCGCTCGCCCTTTATACGCCCCTCGACGCCCTCTTCGCCGAATACGGCAAGTTGCGTGCTGACATCGAGCAGATCGCTGGCTACGTTGCAGGCGCGTCAGATGTCATGTGCTACTTCCTCACCGGCGCCCAGAAGGAACGCAGCATCGGCAACTACACGGCAACGACCCTGTTCGCCGCCGGCCCCGCTATCCGCGCCCTGGACTCGGACTTCTGGTCCCGCGCGATGAAGCTCACGGACGTCCTGGACTTGATGCCGGCAGAGGTACGCAACGAATGGACTCGCCAGATCCGAGCACACGAAACGCCCCCGTTCGAGCCGGCAAGCGTGCGCGCCACCTTGCAGACCATGATCGCCAGCCGTGCGCAGTTCTTTGCGGACAGGGTGGAAGGCCTCTTCTTCAACCTCAGCGACCACCATGCCACGAATAGCCCCGAGGGTTTCTACAAGCGGATGATCCTCTCGAGGATGCGGACCTACTTCGGTTCGTTTTGCCACGAGCGCTGCAACTTCGTCCATGACCTGCGGTGCGTGATCGCCAAATTCTCCGGCCGCGGTGAGCCGCCGGCGATGCTCACCACCCGGGCACTGGAAGGCATCTACCAGGCCGGCGACTTCGGCGTCTGGCATGAGCTCGACGGCGGCGCAATCAGGGTGAGGCTCTACAAGGTAGGCACATGCCATCTCGAGATCCATCCGGACGTTGCCTACCGATTGAATATGGTCCTGGCCTGGCGCAATCCCGCCGCCATTCCAGCCCGGTTCCGCAAGGCCCCAGCCAGAGAGAAGGTTGATCGCCCTCTGCACCATGGGCTAGTCCCCTTCGACGTTATCGCCGGCATCGGCCAAGGGCTGTTTTCCCCGGACGGCCTCCGCGTGTTTTTCACCTCGCCGGTGTCCGCAAGGGTCGCGGAGTTTCTGCGCCGTCATGGCGGACGGCAGAGCGATGGCAGTTGGCAATTCGACTACGACTTCGGCGCCGCCCTTCACGAAATGGAGCGAACCGGCCGGATGCCCGAAGCAGCCTCTACTTAATTCAGAAACGCCCCATGCCAATCGGCATACTCCTTTCACCTAATCACTAACGACAGAAAGGGTCGGGAAATGGCAAAACAAGCGAAAATCGATCTCAGCAACCCCGCCGAGCTGCGCAAGAAGGCCGGCGAGAACCAGGCGACCTACTGGCGCAAGTTCGGCGTCACGCAGAGTGGTGGCAGCCGCTACGAACAGGGTCGCAATATTCCCTCGCCGACGAAGCTCCTGATGGCGCTCCACGCCAGCGGCAAGGTGAGCGACGACGATCTGGCACACGCACGCGCTGTCGCCGGTCTGTGATCGCCCCAGGGCCTGCCATCGGTCGATGGTGGGCCCGCCTCACATCCATGATCACGCCCAATAACCCTCCCCGTCAGGTCGTCATGAGCCTGGTCGACTTCGATCGCCGCGCTCATCGACTTGAGTACCCATGGGTCTGCACCGACGGCGGCCGCGCCTCGAGTTCCCGCCCCCGGCAGCGCAATGACTGCACGGTGAGGGCTCTGGCGATCGCCTGCAGCCTGCCCTACGACGACGACGCCTACGATCTGTTGAAGGAAGCCGGCCGCAAATGCAGTCGTGGCTTCCAGTTCTCGACTTGGCTGAATCGTCAGGACTGGGCCACGCGGATCAGCTTTCCTGCCGTCAAGGGGCAGCGACGCATGAACCCTGCGACGTTCGTTCGGCAATTCCCCAAGGGCCGCTTCATCTGCCAGGTTGCAAAACACGTGTTCGCCGTCGTTGATGGAATCGTGCTCGATGCCTTCGAGAACCGGCCGGACCGCTGCATTACGCAGCCTGGGAAATCAAGGGTTCCATTCCAACCAATCTCTCGTAAAGCCATGCTCATCCGATACCTTATCCCGATATTGCTGTGGTGCATGACGTCCGTGGCGGACGCCAACACCATGTCTTACTACCCTGACCAGGCATCCGCCTATGCGGCGTGCCAGGCTGAGGGCTCCATCCCTGGGCAGGCCTGCTCCCCGAGCGGTTATGCCCTGGTGCGCTGGTGTGGCACCTATTCCGGCTGCAATGGTGGGTGCGCCGTAATCATCCAGACCTCGCAAGCGCCCTACCCTGGAGGCCAGTGCCCCTACTCGGTTCAGACCGAGTACCACTCCTACACCTACCCCTCGGTGCCATGCCCAGCGGGCTATACCTTCACTGGCCCCTTGGGGAATGACTGCATCAGTCCCGGGAAAACCCAGGCTGTCTCCGCGAGCCAGCCGCAGCTTGGTGGCGGCTCATCGCACGCCGCCTCTTCCTGCCCTGCTGCCAAACAGGGAGCTTCGAGGGCGGTTGCCGTCGGCGATACCAGCCTGGTCGGCAACCCCTGTGATGCATCGACCGGGAACAAGCTCCACGTCGAAACTGACTTCCCCGGCGGATTTGGCATTCCGGCCTTCCAGCGCTTCTACAACAGCCTGTCCACGCGGGACGACGGGCTTGGGACCGGCTGGTCGTACTCGTTCAACAAGCGGCTTCTTGTCGCGGCAACGCAAGTTCAGTATGTCGGCGGCAACGGGAGTGTCATCACCTTCACGAAGTCCGGCTCGAACTGGGTTGCGGGAGCGGACATCGAGGCAAAGCTGACCGTTGCCAACGGGTACTACACGGTCACCAGCATTGACGGCTCTGTTGAGGTGTTCAATCCGAAAGGTCTGCCGGTCACCGACACCGATCCCCGCGGACTGGTCACCACCTACGTCTTCAGTGGCGACGGTTTCCTCCAAAGCGTCACCGGCCCCTTCGGGCACAAGATCACCCTGACCTGGTACGGCACCGGCCTGACCACTGCCACCTTCCCGGATGGTTCCTGGGTCAAGTTCGTCAGGGATGCGAAATACAACCTGGCCTCAGCCACCCGGGCAGACACGGTGGTGGCGGCTGGCGTCGTCACCCAGTATCTCTACGAGGACACGGCCAATCCTCATTCGCTGACGGGCATCGTCGACGAGAACAGCTCGCGGTTTGCCACCTACGCCTATGACAGCACCACCGGCAAGGCCGTAAGCACGCAACATGCCGGCGCCACCGGCAAGTTCTCCCTGGCCTACAACGGGAACCAGACCGTCATCACGGACGCGATAGGGAACACGCAGACCCTTACGTTCGCCAATAGCCTTGGCATCAACTTGCTGGTCAGCCGGACTGATAGCTCTGACGGCAAAACGCGCTCCCAGACCTTCGATGCGGCCAACAATCTCTCCAGCCGCACCGACGAGGAAGGCCGAGTCACCAACTTCGCTTGGGACAGCCAGCATCGCCTCACCAGCATGACCGAGGCGGCCGGCACCAGCGCAGAGCGAACGACGACCTACAGCTACTCCTCGCCGAACCTGGACCTGCCGACCACGATTACGGAGCCGGACCGGACCACCACCATCGCCTACACCGGCACGCTGCCCACGACGATCACGGTATCCGCCGGCGGGTCTAGCCGCACGATCATCCTCACCTACACCGCAAAGGGCCAGGTGGCCACGATCAGCGGTCCGCGCGTCGATGTCAGCGACACCCGTGCCCTCGAATACTGGGATTGCACCACCGGGGCGCAATGCGGCCAGCTCAAGAAGGTAACCAACGCCCTCGGGCATGTCACGACCTTCGACCAGTACGATGGCGCCGGCCGCCTGCTGAAGACGACCAGCCCCAACGGCGTGGCTACCACGTTTGTCTACAACAAGGCGGGCAACGTCACCACGGTGACCGAGACGCCTCCGGCCGGCGGCGGCAGCGCCCGGACGACCGGCTTTACCTACGACAACGCCCAGCAGCTGAAGACGGCCACCCTACCAGACGGAGTGGTGCTGACCTATGCCTACGATGCGGCCCATCGCCTGACGAGCGTCACGGACAACGCGGGCAACAAGGTCGCCTATGCCTACGACCTCAAGGACAACCGGACCCAGACCGTCGTGAAGGACTCGGCCGGGACGATCCGCCGCCAGGTCGACTATGCCTTCAATGCGCGCAACTTCCTCACCAGCATCACGGCCGGCGGTTCTGCTACCCAGATGGTCCTGGACGCAGTTGGAAACACGACCAGCGTCACGGACCCGAATGGGCACGGCACCGCCTACGCTTATGATCCCCTGAATCGCATCACCAGCGTCGTGGACCGCCTGCAGGGCACCACCAGCACGGGTTACGACAGCGCCGGTCATCTGGCGAGCCTGACCGCCCCCAACGGCGCCAACTGGGCATTCACTACGGACGGCCTGGGCAACCAGGAGGCCGAAGCCAGCCCTGACCGCGGCCAGGTCCAGCGGACCTTCGATGCGGCCGGAAATGTCCTGTCCAGCACGGACGCCCGTGGCATCACTGCCAGCTTCGCTTATGACGCGCTCAATCGCCTGACCAGCCTAACCTACCCGACAGCGGGCGAGGACGTCGCCTACGGCTATGACGCCTGCGCCAACGGTATCGGGCGACTGTGCTCTGTCACCGACCCCACCGGGACCCGGACCTACACCTATGACGGCCTGGGCCGGACTGCCTCCGTCACCTGGACGACCAGCAACCAGGTCTTCACGACGAGCTACACCTGGACGCCCGCGGACCGGCTGGCCAGCATCACCTACCCCAGTGGGCGAGTCGTCAGCTATACCCGCAACAGCCTGGGCCAGATCTCGGCGATCGCCACCGGTGGCCAGAACATCGTCACCGGCCGGACGTACCGCGCGGACGGGCTGCTCACCGGGCAGACCTACGGCAACGGCCTGGTGGATACCCGTGCCTACGATCTTCAGGGCCGTCTGACCTCCTGGGCCACCGGTTCCATCGACAGCCGCACCTACGGCTACGACGCCAACGGCAACATCACCGGCATCAACGCCACCACCTTCGGTTACGACTGGCTCGACAGGATCGTCAGCAGCAATTCCATGCTGAATTTCACCTGGGACGCCAACGGCAACCGCCAGGCGGACGGCGCCGGCGGCTACGCCTACTCGCCCAGCTCCAACCGGATGACGAGCAACCCGTCCGGCGCGGTCACGCTGGATGCCGCCGGTAACACCCTGTCTGCCAATGGCCTCAACTTCGAGTTCAACCAGGCTGGCCGACTGGCGGCTGCGCGCTCGAGCGGCAATCTCCTGGGGCAGTACGCCTACAGCTTCGATAACCACCGGGCACAGAAGACTGTCCAGGGCGCCACGACGCTGTTCCACTATGGTGTCGATGACAACCTGCTGGCAGAGACCGACGCAGCGGGAACGACGCTGAAGGAATACGTCTGGGATGATGAAGGCCGCCCCCTGGCGCAGATCAGCGCCGGCGTCATCACTTACCTGCACCCCGACCACCTGGGCAGCCCGCGCATCGGTACCGATAGTGCAAAGAACGTCGTGTGGCAGTGGCAGGACCTGGCGTTCGGTGTCGCAGCACCTACGGGGTCTGTAACGGTCGCTCTGCGCTATCCCGGCCAGTACCACGAGGCCGAGACAGGACTGTTCCAGAACTGGAATCGGACCTACGACAAGGCATCTGGTCGATACCTGGAGAGCGATCCCATTGGGATTCTTGGTGGGACAAACAGCTATCTATACGCAGGAGGCAATCCATTCATCAATTCCGATCAGAACGGATTGTGTTTTGGTCCCTTATTCTTCCTATTCCCAGCTTGCGCTTGGGCCGCGGAAAATGCGGTAACTGTCGTAGTCACAACCGAGCTGGTTGCAGGGCTTTTGACTGGCGCCATGGTTCCGGAAGCCGGGATTATTAATGGTCTATCAAAGGCACGGCAGTGCGTTCAGGGGTCCGTTGGCGAATTGCGAGCAGCGGGCCTGAAGGATGCTCATCACGTCATCCAGGATGCTGCCGTTCGGAATTTGAAGGGCTACAACACCAATAAAGCCCCTGGTGTAGTTCTTCAGGGACCAGCGAACGTGCGCGGCACTCCTCACTATCTAGCAACCGCGGTACAGCGCGAAGCAGGCGGTGGGACGTATGCAGCTGAGCGGCGCATAGGCTATAAGGCTCTACGACGCGCAGGGCTAACCGAAGATGAAGCTAGGTCCGCAATTTTCCAAGCTGACAATTATTTCAGCAGCATTGGGATCAGCCCCGATACAATAACTCGCATTCCTGGGAATCGTTAACATGGAAAATATCGATCAAAGACTCACAGGCCTCATCCGGATGATCGTTGGCTTGCTTGTGTCCGGCGACTACTGTGCAATCGAGATTCGTTCTCGTGGCATCAGGCTCAATGCCGAGCAAATGAAAGAAGCTGTGCAAACTTATGGGCGAACGCTTCAAAGCTTGCCTGAGACTTCTTATGCGGAACTGGATGTCATACGGGTTAGTCATGCGACCTCCCCTACGTGGTCAATTACTGTTCCCTTGTGGACTGTTGAAGAGGGGCGCTCGGACTTGACCTTAGAGTGCACTGTTATCGATAAAGGTCTTCCGGAATTGGACATCGAAATCGATAACCTTCACGTACTCTGACAATTCTCTCTTTGACCGGCCCGCCTCGGCGGGTCTTTTTACAGATCAGGAGCATGTTGATCTGTAAGCTGACGGCATTCTTCACGAGGTTTCACGATGACTGCCGCCAGCGACGCCGACCTAAATCATCTCTTCGGGATCAAGAAGCCATTCCTGGCCCCGTTGCATCTCAGCATCCCTCTCAATGCCCCGCGCCGGCTCACTGCCGACGAGGCCGCGCAGATATGCGAGCGGGACTCCGCCATCAAGCCGACCACCCGCGACAACTGGGAGCTTTCGCCGGTATCGATCAATGGCCTCCTGCACGCGGCGTTGTCGAAGATGAGCAACCGTGGCGGCCGCCATGCCGAATCAACCTGGCACCTCCCCACGGCAGGCGTTGGACAACTTCGGCTGTCGTCGCCCCTGGGCTCCGGCCGCGCACTGACCAAGGACGAATGTCGGCAACTCCGATCCATCGATGGCCGGTTCGCTGGTGCGAATCCGGCATGGACGGTGAAGCCGTCACGCTCAAATCCGCTGCAGGTCGAAATCGTTCGGTACCAGAACGTGAACATGTGGACGGTTGGGCAACTTTCGTTGGCGCCCGTACAGCCTCAGCAAACAGCCCCAGCCAGGCCGAGGCCTCGCACCCAGCCCCGCCTATCAGCCGGCAGCCAGGCGTGGCTCACGGCCCTGTTCTGACCCTCCAGCTGCGCCTTCTGAAACTGCATTCCCATGCCGGT
>Ga0209480_10000364_pt1 | contig 38803 bp, 26 predicted proteins | sample JI61114C2DNA_FD_187501 | JGI IMG/M metagenome (GOLD analysis project Ga0209480, IMG submission 187501) | Wastewater effluent complex algal communities from Wisconsin, to seasonally profile nutrient transformation and Carbon sequestration -... | ecosystem: Engineered > WWTP > Effluent > Algae... | reverse complement strand
CACGAAGTAGCGCTGCTCGCCGGCGACGTCGCCGCCGCGGAGCCAGCTGAGGCAGCCGTCGACGGCCTCGCAGCGGACGCTGCGGACCAGGGGCTCGCGGGAGGCGGGTCGCGGTTGGAGGCACAGGCAGCACGCGGGATCGATGACGTCGCCGCTGCCGCAGGTGGGGACGCGGCTCCACTCGAGCTGGTATTGATAACGGAGATAGTGGCCGCTGAGCAGGTCGCGGGGATCGTAGCCGGAGATCGGCAGCTCCCATCGGGCCCCGCTCTCGAGGTTGAGCTCGGCGCGGCCGATCAGCGCGAGCAGGCCGAGGATCGGGAAGACGACGGCGACGAGGAGGAGGCGCTGGCTCATTGGGGGTGCTCCTCGTCGAAGCGACCGGCGAGTTCGCGGCGCTTGCGGGCCCAGAAGTACGTGAGCGTGACCGTCAGGATGCCGCCCGTGACGAGGCCGAGGCCGGTGTCCAGCAGGCTGCCGAAGACCTCGAAGTACACGGCGATCAGCCGGATGCCGATGACGGCCGTGGCGAGGTTGAGGACGCGCGCGTTGTGGGTCGCATAACCGACCCACGCGACGACCGCCCAGAGGGCGATGAAGGCGAGCGCGCCGATCAGGTCCTGTTTCCCGCTGGCGAGCAGCAGCGGGCCGTAGCCGAGCACGAGCAGGAGGACCAGCAGGACCCGCACCGCCGGCACGCCGGCAGGGTGACCCGGGACGAGGCGCCCGGCGCGGAGCACGAGGAAGGCGCTCAGCGCGGCCGCGACGGCCGCGGGGGCCACGAGCCCGGCGAGCTGCTCGGGGCGCAGCGGCGCGTCGTAGAAGGCGAAGGTGGTCGCCGAGGTCATGGCGAGCGCCTCGCTCCAGCCGAAGCCGGCGAAGGCGCGGTTGAAGCGGGGACGCGCCTCCTCGACGCCGGCCGAGGTGGCGACGGCGAGGCAGAGGAGCGGGGCGAGGCCGATGAGGCCGATGAGCAGCCCCTCGGAGGCCTGGTCGCCGCGGGCGAGCGGCTCGAGGGCCATGAAGTAGGTGGTATGGAGCGCGAGGAGCCAGGCGGTGGCGAGGCCGCGACTGTGGGCGCGGGTGACCAGCGGGAAGGTGAGGCCGGTCCAGACGAGGAGCGCCTGCCAGGTCGCGCCGCCGAGGTGATATACCTGTGAGATGAGGCCGATCGAGGCGAGCACGTAGCCCCAGTAGAGGGCGATGAGTGTCTCGCGGAGCCAGGCGATGCGGCGGCGATCGACGGCGACGATCCCCGCCGCTAGCCCGGCGGCGAGGATGATGTCGATCGCGAGCTTGACGCGGCCGGGGATCGACTCCCAGTTGCTGGCGATGATGGCGATGACGCCGAGGGCGATCGTCAGCGCGCCGAGGCCCCCGATCGCGTAGAGCAGATAGGGGCGGGTCTGCTGGCCCTCGTGCGCGAGGATCTTGTTGGCGTCCTCAGCCGAGATGAGGCCGGCTGCGTGCCACTCGGCGAGCTTGCGGGCGACCTGCACGAGGCGGCCACACTACCACGCCGGCCCGACGATCGGCCGCTTCGCGCTTGACTTCGCGTCCTCCCAGCCCCCCTCTCTCGCCTCTCGGGACTGATTCTCGCCCCCTCCGCCTGCAATAACGGCGGGACCACCACTACCGACACCGAGGGTGACGGCTCGAGCACGGCCAGCACGTCGACGAGCGCGGAGCCGAGCACGGGCGTCACCTCCGACCCTGTTCGGTGACAGCGGCGTCTGCGATTACACCAAGCCCGACCTCGGACGCCCCGAGGACCTCTGAGATATCGAATGTAGCTGGACGGGCCCGGCGCGGCGCGCCGGGCTCGTGCTGTCATTGTCGGGTCCGACCTGCGCGCGCTCGGCCGCCGAGCGGGCCGCGGCTACGCGGGCAGCAACGCGCGCAGGTCCTCGTCGAGGGTGTCGCGGATATGGGCGATGGTGCGGCCGCGGAGGCGCTGCTTGGTCGCGTGAAACGGCGTCCGACCGAGGGCGCCGAGGCGGGCGGCCTCGGCGAGCGCGCGCGGCACGACCTGTTCGGGCGCGGCGACCTCGTCGACGAACCCGGCCGCGAGCGCCTCCTCGGGCGCGTGGATGTGGGCGAGCAGGGTGGCGCGGGTCAGGGCGGCGGGCTGCAGGCGGTCGCGCGCGAGCTCCATCGCCAGCACCGGGACCGGGAGGCCGATCGAGACCTCGTTGAGGCCGATGCGGTAGGCGCCGGTGGCGGCGATCCGGACGTCGCCGGTGAGCAGGACCAGCGCGCCGCCGGCGAGCGCGTGGCCGGTGCAGGCGATGACCAGCGGCACGGTCGCGCCGTAGAGGCGCAGCAGCAGCTCGGAGCCGCGGCGGAGCAGCTCGCGGGCGCGTTCGGGGCCGGCCATCATCACGCGCAGGTCGAAGCCGGCGCAGAAGCGGTCGGGACGGCCGACGAGGACCAGCGCATTGGCCTCGGCCTCGGCGCGGGTCAGCGCGGCGAGCAAGGCCTCGATCATCGCGTCGGACAGGGCGTTGGCCTTGCCGTCGTCCATGTCGAGGATCGCGGTGTCACCTTCGCGGCGGTAGCGGACGAGTTCGGTCACGTGTCGAGTCTAGCCGAGGTCGCGCTCGGCCCGTCCGGAAGATCCTCGCCGGAGACCTCCTGGCCGCTGAGCGCGGCAGGGCCCGGGCCGCGCGGGGGGCCACGGCGCTTCCCGTCCGCTCGCGGCGCAAATGAACTAAGGTGCCGCCGACATGAAGATTGACCGCGCGCGCACCTCGACATGGTCAGCGATCTCCCTGCTGGTGCCTGCGCTCGCTGCGTGCGCCGACGACCCAAGCACCACCACGACCACCGATTCGGGCAGCAGCTCGAGCGGCTCGACCTCGTCGAGCGCGAGCGAGGTCCCGACCACCGGCGACGGCCCGACCACGACCGGGCTCGACCCGACGACCAGCACCAGCACCAGCACCAGCACCACGGGTGACAGCACCACCGGCGGGGTCTCGGCGACGAGCACCGGCACGGGCGATCCCACCACCGGCGGTGAGCCGTGCATGACGATCCTGTGCGGTGACCCGGCGGCCTGCTGCGTCGCCGGCGAGGAGTGCGTCGACGGCGAGTGCGTCGACAGCTGCCCCGGCGGCGTGCGCTGCGGTGCCGATCAAGAGCTGTGCTGTGCGGACGGCGAGCTGTGCGCGGGCGCGGCCTGTGCCGCCCCTGGCGGGCCCTGTAAGGACGCGGCCGACTGCGAGCCGGGCGACTTCTGCGAGCCCCAGCTCGGCAAGTGCCTCGAGCAGCTGGGCCCGCTCCTGTGCGCGCAGCCGAAGTCAGCCGAGGTCGAGGTCACGCTCGAGTGGTCCTTCACGAAGGACGAGGTGATCGCCATGCCGGTGGTCGCCGACGTGACCGGCGACGGCACGCCCGAGGTCATCGTCAACACCGCGCGGGTCACCGGCGTCGAGGGCGACTTCTCGCCCGGCGAGATCCTCTGCCTCGACGGCGAGACCGGCGCGGAGCTGTGGCGCATCAAGCACGACCCGGTCAACAAGAAGTTCGGCGCGCAGGGCCGGGCGACCATCGCGGTGGGCGACGTCAGCGGCGACGGCGAGCCCGACATCGTGTACGCGGGCCTGCAGGAGGGCCCGACCAAGGTCTCCCCGATCCACGCGGTCGACGGCGACGGCGTGCTGCTGTGGACCTCGCACCTTGCCGACGACACGGTCGCCAAGATCCGCGTCGAGCAAGGCACCGCGACCCTCGTCAACCTCGACGCCGACCCGCAGGCGGAGATCGCCTTCGGGGCCGCGATCCTCGACCACGACGGCCTGCTGGTGTGGAACCAGAGCAACATCGGCGGCATGGTCGGCACCCCGCATGCCAAGGGGCAGCCCGCGAACTATATCTACCCGGGCGGCATGGCGACCTTCGCCGACCTCGACAAGGACAGCTACCCCGAGCTCATCACCGGTCGCGAGGCGTGGAAGATCAGCTGGAGTGCCGGCAACCCGCCGACCGTCAGCCTGGCGCAGAAGTGGAAGGACACCAGCGGCGTCGCCGGAGACGGCTGGCCCGCGATCGCCGATCTCGACGCCAACGGCACGCCCGAGGTGGTGCTCACCGCCTGGCCGGAGCTCAAGATCCTCGACGGCGCGACCGGCAAGCTGTGGTGCGGCATCGACCCGAGCGGGGCCCTGTGCGAGGGCAACGACGCCATGCGCACCCAGCCGATCCTGATCGTCGGCGGCAACCTCGGCGGTCCGGCGACCATCGCCGACCTCGACGGGGACGGCCGCCCGGAGTTTGGCATCACCACGGGCGCCGATTACCGCGTCTTCGACCTCAACCGTCCGGGCGAGACCATCGTCAAGCCCATGAACGATCCGGCCCCGGCCCCCGGGGCGATCTTCACCCGCTGGGCGTCCAAGGTGCAGGACAAGTCGTCGGCGGCCACCGGCTCATCGGTCTTCGACTTCCAGGACGACGGTCAGCTCGAGATCATCTATCAGGACGAGTGCTTCGCCCGCGTCTACGACGGCGCGACCGGCACGATCCGACTGGCATTGATGAACTCGAGCGCGACGATCCACGAGTATCCGCTGGTGGCTGACCTCGACGGTGACGGCGAGGCCGAGCTGCTGGTCGTCGCCAATCAGAGCGTGGCGATCGCCCGCGCCGGTTGCGTCGCGACCACGCCGAACTGGGTGCCCAATCAGGGCCTGTTCAGCTACGGCGCCGGAGACGATATCGACGCATGGGTGGCGACGCGCGAGCTCTGGACGCAGCACACCTACCACGTGACCAACGCCGGGCCGGACGGCAACGTGCCGATGATGGAGCAGGACAACTGGACCAGCCCCGGCCTCAACAACTTCCGCCAGAACCTCCAGAGCGCGGGCTCGCCCAACGCGCCCGACCTGTCGGTCTCGCTGGCGGTCGGCCTCGACCAATGCGGCGCGGACGAGCTCGTGCTGCAGGCGACGATCTACAACGAGGGCGCGCTCGGCGTGCCCGCCGGCATCGACGTGACCTTCTATGAGGGCGTCGACGCCACCGGCCTCGTGCTCGGCACCATGCCGACCACCGACGCGATCCTCCCCGGCGCCTCGACCACGCTCGACTTGACCGTCGATGGCCCGCCCGCGGGCATGACCGCGAGCTACTTCGTCGAGGTCGACGGCGGCATCGACGACATGATCCAGGAGTGCCAGGAGGCGAACAACGGCGCCCTGGTGACCGAGGTGGCCTGTCCGGGCTGAGCAGCGCGGCCGAGCCGCAGCGCGGGAAGACATACATGACAGCCCCAATCGCCATCACGGGAGCCTCTGGTAACGTCGGTCAGGCGGTGATCGCGGCCCTGCGCGCGCGCGGCGTGGCCGTGCGGCCGCTCCTGCGTGAACCGGTCGGCGACGCGGCGGCCTTCGATTTCCTGCGCCCCGACACCTTCGAAGCCGCGGTGTCTGGCGCGGCGGGGCTGTTTCTCCTGCGACCGCCGCCGATCTCCGCCGTCGGTCCGACGCTCAATCGGCTGGTCGACGTCGCGCTCGCTGGGGGGGTCTCGCGCGTCGTGTTCCTGTCGGTGATCGGCGCTGACACGCGGGGGTACATCCCGCACGCGAAGGTCGAGAAGCACCTGGCCGGTGGCGCGGCCGCATGGACCTTCCTGCGCGCCGGGTTCTTCGCGCAGAACCTCGGCGACGCGTATCGCGCTGATATCCGTGAGCACGACGAGATCTTCGTGCCGGCAGGCGACGGGCGGGCCGCGTTCGTTGACGTCCGCGACCTCGGTGAGGTCGCGGCGCGGGCGTTCTCGGAGGACGGCCACGCCGGTCGAGCGTACCGGTTGACCGGGCCGGAGGCGCTGTCGTTCGCGCAGGTGGCCGAGCTGCTCAGCGGGGCGCTGGGGCGGAAGATCCGATACACCCGGCCTGGGGTGCTGCGTTATATGCGGCGGCTGCGTCAGCGGGGGCTGCCCTTCGCCCAGCGCCTGGTTCAAGCGGTGCTGCACGTCGGCCTGCGCTTCGGCCAGGGCGAGGGGCTCGATCCGACCCTCGCGCAACTGCTGGGGCGGCCCCCGCGAACGCTCGCGTCGTATATCCACGATCACCTCGATCTCTGGCGCTAGACCCGTCGTGTTCGGCGGGCCCGGGGGCCCGCCGAACATCGGCGCGGACCTCAACACCGCGATTGTGACGATCGCAGAGCTGTCGTGATATCTGAGCTGTGATGATTCGCGCCGACCGGCGCGAGACGGCGAGATCAGGCTCAGGAGGCGAGCCGGCGGATCCATTGTTCTGTGGCGTCGTCGGCGGGGAAAAACGACTCGATGCGCAGCTCCTGGGTGGTCACGTCGGCGGGCGAACCGAGCATGGTCAGGGTCGAGAACAGGCTGATGGTCTGGTCGCCGACGCGCATGCGCACGGGGACCACCAGCGGGAGGGGGCCCGTGAGCGAGGGCTGACGCAGGCAGGCCGGCAGGTCGGGGCGCGCGAGGACCTCGCGCAGGACCGTCGCCGCCGGGCTGCGCGGGCCGTCGAGCATGGCCTCCCGGCGCGCGCGCTCGAGCAGGGTGGCGGCCAGCGGCTCCCAGTCGAGGCACAGCGGGCGCAGGCCGTCGGGGTCGAAGAGCACGCGCATGAGGTTCAAGTGCGCGGGCTGGCGCGGCAGCAGGGCGGCGAACATCCGCGCGGCGCCGAGGTTGGCCAGGCGCAGGTTCCACGCCGCGTCGATGACCACCGCCGGGTAGGGCTCGGCGCGCGCGAGCAGGAAGTCGACCGCGCGGCGCACGTGCAGCAGCTCGGGGGCGTCGAGGTCGGTCTCGCGGTAGACCGCGGCGAAGCCGGCGGCGAGCAGCAGCGAGTTGCGCTCGCGCAGGGGCACGTCCAGGGCGGTGGCCAGCTGCAGGACCATCTCACGGCTGGGCTGGGCGCGGCCGTTCTCGACGCAGGAGACGTGCCGCGTCGACACCTCGGCGGTGAAGGCGAGCTGCTCCTGGGTCATGCGTCGGGTCTCCCGCCAGTCGCGCAACATGGGACCGAAGGCCAGGTTCATGTTGAGAGTGTGCCCGCGTTCGTGCGGCTGCGACATGACCTCGGAGGTCATGGTGCTACGGCGGACGGGGGGTCACACTCGCGGCATGAAGCGCTCGACCCTGCTACCGCTCCTTATCCTGGTCCCGTTCACCGCCTTCACCGCGTATGTGGTGATCGATGAGGGGCTGCTCGGATTCATCGCGGCCCACCAGAGCGGCTGGGGGCAGCAGGTGTTCGCCGATCTGGTGATCGCGCTCACGCTCTTTCTCGTGTGGATGGTGCCCGATGCCCGGCGTCATGGGCTGCCGGCGTGGCCCTTCGTGCTGGTGACCCTCGCGCTCGGGTCGATCGGCGCGCTGAGCTATCTGGTGGTGCGCAGCCTGCCGCGGCGGTGAAGGGGCCCTTGCTCGCGGACTGGCACCTCGTCCATGCGGGGATCCGCCGTGACCGCGTGCAGGCGCAGGAAGTCGGCCAGCTGCGCCGCCGCCAAACCCCGCAGGTCGAGCGGGCGGCAGCGCTGGCCGCCCAGCTCGCGCTGGTGGAGCAGGCCGAGCACGAGCGGCGCGAGCAAGGCGAGCGTCGCCTGCCGCAGGTCCGTGACCTCCAGCTCGCCGCGCGCGACGTGCAGGGCCAGGCGCGCCTCGAAGGCCTGCAGGGTGGGCTCGAGGACCTCGTTGAGATAGGCGGGCCCGAGGGTCGGATGTCCGAGACCGAGCTGCAGCCCGATCTCGTGCAGGCGCCCGACCCCGAACTCCATCCACCCGGCCAGTAGCTCGTCCAGCCCAGCGGCCAGGGCGGCTGGCGCGGGCCCGAGGTCGGCGGTCGCCACCCGCAGCAGGTGCTCGGCGCCGAGCCGGTGCGCGATCGCCAGGGCGGCCCGCACCGCGCCGTCGCGGTCGCCGAAGTAGTGCCGCAGCGTCGGCGGCGTCACTTCGCACGCGGTCGCGAGCTCGCGCATGCTCGGCCCCGCCTCGCCCTCGCGCAGCGCCCCGAGCACGCGCATCGCCAGCGCGCCGCGCTTGGCTTCGAAGTCTGCGTTGGTGCGACCTTCGGGGCGGCCCATGCAGGCTTCATTATACCAGATGCGACCATCAATAATCTTTGAACCCGAAATTTCTTCTTCCTGCGACACATGGGCTTGCCATCAAGATTTTTTAGTGTATCAACTGAAATACAGAAGGGCAGGCGAGCTTGTTCCCCACAGACTACTGGTACGCGATCCTGGACGCCGGCGAAGTCCGACGCGGCAAGGTGATCGGCGCCCGGCGCCTCGGCGTCGACCTCGCGGTCTGGCGCGACGAGGCCGGGCAGGTCCACGCGACCGCCGACCGCTGCCCGCACCGCGGCGCCTCGCTGAGCCACGGTCGGGTCCGCAGCGGCGGCCTCGAGTGTCCGTTCCACGGCTTTCGCTTCGACGGCGCCGGCCGCTGCGTGGCGGCCCCGTGCAACGGCGGCGAGGTCCCGCGCCACCTGGACGTCGAGGCCCGGGTGGTCCGCGAGGCCCACGACTTCATCTGGCTGTGGTGGGGCGAGCCGCGCGAACATTACCCGGAGGTCCCATGGTTCCCCGAGCTCGGCGCCGACTACGTGCACGCCGGCCGCCTCGCGGTCGAATCGCCGATCGACTGGACTCGCTCGATCGAGAACCAGCTCGACTGGGCCCACCTCCCCTTCGTGCATCGCACCACCATCGGGGCCGGGGTCCGGCCCGCCATGGAGGTCGGCTCGCGGCTGGAGGGCGAGCGCCTCGACACCTGGCTGCTCGACCCGGCCGACCGCGAGGGCCCGCCCGGGCTCATGATCTCGCTCCTGTTTCCCAACGTCTGGATCAACCCCTTCGGCGGGCGCTGGCAGACCGGCATGATCGCGTTCGTGCCGATCGAGGCCGGGCGCACGCGCCTGTACGTCCGCACCTACCAGCGCCGCCTGCCGATCCCGGGGCTCGCGCGCCTGTTGTCGCGGCTGACCAACCTGCTCAATCGGCTCATCATCGGTCAGGACGTCCGCGTGGTCCGGACCCAGTCGCAGGGCTCGACCCACGACATCAAGGACGAGCGCCTCGTGCAGTCGGACCTGCCCATCGCCCAGTTTCGTAAGCACCTGCGCCAGCAGCTCGGCGCAGCGGCGGCCCGACGCCTCCCCGTGGTCACCGCCTGAGCCGTGGCCGCGTGTCGCGCTGCGCGAGCTCCCGCTCAAGGTGTCGGCAGCACGGTCAAGTGCACCTCCGCGTCGCCGCCCGGCGCCGGCTGCAGCGCGTCGACGGTGATCAGCGGCCCCTTGGCGCTGTCGTCGCTCGATTGTCCGAACAGCAGCGCCGCGCTCTTGTCTCCGACCCCGACTGCGCGCGCGAAGCCTGGCCCGCTGACCGTGAACGCGGTCCAGGCCAGCCGCTGCGAGAAGTCCGGCGCCACCATCAGCACGAACGGCTCGTACGCCGTGTATGCGCCGACCTTGACCCCGCCGACGGATTGCTTGTCATGGTTGGCCAGCAGGTACGCGGAGCTGCCGACGATCACCATCGTCCCGTCGGCCAGCGCCGTCGCCTGCTCCGGCACGGCCGCGTTGGCCTCCGCCGCCGCCGGGTCCTCGTTGCCGTTGGCCTTGCGCGCCAGCAGGAACTGCCCGCCCAGGTGCTCGCCCGTGGCCGGATCGAGGCGCGCGTAGTACCCGAGCGCGTTGGCCCCCTTGAACCCATAGCCGGTGTTGTAGGGGTCGAAGGAGACGTTGTCGACCTCGACTGTGAGGTCGGTCGGCAGCTTGCGGTGGACCGTGTTGCCGCCGTCGCTCTTGGCCGCGTAGTACAGCTTGCCGTCGCGCCCGATCGCCAGGCCCTTGCCCTCCGAATCGGCGCAGTCCTCGGTGTCGTCGACCTCGGCCCCGTCCCAGTCGTAATCGGTCCACTTCAGCGTCCCGTCGTATTCGTAGCTGCGGATGAAGGTGCTCTTGTACTGCTGGCACGCGCCCTCGTCGCTCTGGCGGTATCCGGTCGCCAGCACCGAGTGGCTCGCGCCATGCACCGCGAGGTCGGCGACCTGCGTACCTGCCACCGAGAAGTCGCCGAGCGGGGCTCCCTGCGCGTCGAACACCGCGATCTGCTTGCCGTGCAGCGCCGCCACCGTGCCGTCGCTGCCGACCGACACCCGCGAGGCGCCGTCGACCGGCGCCGTCCACAGCGGCGCCCCCAGCTCGGCCGGCAGCAGCGCGACGCTGTCCGCCGTCGCCACGGCGACCTGTCCTCCGGGCCAGGCTACCTCGAGGCCCCGCACCGCGGCCGGGAACCGCCGCGCCGCCACCACCTGGCGCCCGTCGGCGGTCAGGCGCAGCACCACGCCGTCGCCGTCGGTCCCGCGCTCGCCGAAGGCGTGGCCCGGGAAGCCGCCTCCGACCAGCACCGCGCCGTCCGGCCCGACGTCGACCCCGCCCGGCGCGTCGCCGCCTGGCCCGCCGAGGTAGGTCGCCGTGCACACCGTCAGGTCGTCACCAGGCGTGAACCCGCCGCACTCGAAGGGCAGGGGCGGGGACCCCGTGGTCTCGCCACCGCTGCTGCTCTCGCTGTCCGTGGTCGCCGTGCCGGTCTCGTCGCTGGCGTCGCTGGTTCCGCCGGTCACAGTCACGTTCGCGTCGCCGGTGCCGCCGGTCGTGGGCGCCGCGCTCGCCGAGCCCACGCCGCTGCTCACGCTGCCGCCGCCGTCCGCCCCGTCGCTGCCGCCGCAGGCCATCAGCAGGGCCGTCCCGACCATCATTCGTCGCATGTGCATGGCGCCATCCTAGGCGCCATCGTTGGTCCGGACAACAGGTCCGGCCTTTGGCGCCGCGGGTCGCCGAGGCCCCGCTCTGCCCCGCCGACCAGGCGGTTACAGCCGTTCGATCTGCGCGCGGGCCAGCGTCGCCACGTCACCCGCGTCGAACGCGGGTCCGTGCGCCGGCACGATAATGGCGGGAGGATCGCTCGCCAGCCGCTCCTGCACCCACGCGCGGGCGGCCTTGCGGTCGCGCACCATCAGCCACACCGCCGGTTTGAACAGGCGAAGACCCGGGGCCGAGTTGGTCCACGTGAACAGCCAGCGCAGGGGAGGCCCGGGGGTGCGCTGAATGTTGGTGAGCAGATCGCCCGTGAACCATACCGTCCCCCTGCGAGTATGAACGCTCACCAGCGTCTCGCCCGTCTTGAAGCCGGGGATGTCGTCACAGCGAACATGGGCCGGCAGCGGCAGCTCGGCGAGCGGGCGAAAGGCGATCGCGGGCGCCTTCTTCCGCAAGCCCGCCAGCGCCCCGGCCGGCGCGTAGCTCACGGCCTCCGGGAAGCGCTCGCGCCACGGCGCCTGCCCGAGGTGGTGAAACCCGTTGTTGGCGACCAGCGCCCGCACCTCACCATGCTCCCGAAGGGCGTCATAGTCGCGGGCCTCAAGGCCACTCCCCGGGCTCACGACCACGAGTCCGTCGACCCCGCGAAAGACCATCGTGGTGGCGTACGCGCCCCTTGTGAACGCGTACTCGCGCCAGAGCACGCAGGTCTCGTTGTCGATGAGGTTCCAACCGACGGTCTGCATTGTGCGGGCTTTGTACCACATGGGGAGGCCCCGGAGCCTGCTTCACGGTCGAGGTCCTCGGCGCCAGAGGGTCAGGCGGCCAAATCTGTGCGGGTCGCGCAGGATCCGGGGCAGCAAGCACGGCTTGCCAAGACCGACGTCAATGACGGACGATGCCGCTCGTGACCGTCCGCGAGCAGATCTTCCCGGGAATCCTGCTGCCTCATCGCATCAGTGACGCGATCGGGTCTTCGCGCAAGCTGGTGGTGATGGCCGGGTCAGCCCTGACCATGCCAATCGGGGACCAGCCCGGGGTGCCCCCGGTGAATCAGATGGTCGAGCTGATCCGGCAGAAACTGAGCAGTAAGCCCGAGTTGGCGCTGGCATTCGCGGCTGCGCTGGCGGAGGGAGCGCCCGAAGAGCGCTATCGGCGTGCATTCACGTTTCTGCTGGGTTGTGAAGGACAGGATGCGGTCAATGCTCTGGTCCGACGCGCCGTGTTGCAGGCCCGTCAGAGCGGCGCGCGGGCGCCAGACCGCGCCGTGCTCACGGGCGCGGACGAGGCGTGCCGGTTGCTCATGGAGGATGATATCGACGGATGGGCGCTCTCGCCCGGTGTCGAGGCGCTGGGCCGCCTCGCCGCATGCCCACGAGTGCTCGACACCATTCTGACCACCAACTTCGACCCCCTCATCGAGGTGGCGATCGCGCGCGCACAGGGCCGCGCCCACCGCACGGTGCTGCACAGCGACGGCAGTCTGGCCGGGCGCACGGGGCAGGGCACGCACGTGATCTATCTGCACGGCTACTGGTATGGGTCCGACACCCTGCATACGGACCTTCAGATCGGCACGGCCCGAGACAAGCTCGGAAGCTCGTTGCGCAGCTTGCTCCGCGATCGCCTGTTCCTCGTCGTCGGCTACGGCGGGTGGGATGACGTGTTCATGAACGCGCTCGCAGAGGTGCTCGCCGACGACCAGGCGCAGCCGGACGTGCTCTGGGCATTCCATGAGTCGGACCCGGCGGTGATCGAGCGTAAATACCAGGTCATCATGCCCCACATCGGCCGCAGGCGCTTCGCGGCGTACCGCGGGGTCGACCTGCACACGCTCTTGCCCGAAATGGCCAGACGCTTCATTCCGATGACAGCGGAGGAGACGGCATCGGCGGCGGAAGAACGACGCGACAGCGCACGGAGCCCGAGCAGGGACCGGTCGGCGCGGTCCGAGGGGAGCGCAGGTGCCGAGTTCGTCACCAACGCCAGCGACGACGAGGCCTTCGCCAGGGCGATGTTCGGGCCGTTCAGCTACGAGAAGCGGTACTGCGACAGCACCAGTAAGGGGCATTACTTCCCGCGCGAGATCGACCGACGCCTGGACGACGGGCTGCGACGGGGCGACTGGATGCTGGTGGAAGGGCATCCGTTGGCAGGTAAGACGCGGGTGTTCTTCGAGACGATACGGCGCCTGATGAGAACCGGGTGCACGGTCGCCGTCTGGCCGTTCAAAGCCCCTGAGCACGCCGGCGAGCCGCTGCGCCTGCCCGACTTCCCTGACGCGGATTGCCGCGTCGTCTGGATGGACGACATCGACATCCGGCTCCTCGACCTGGCCAAGCGCGGCTACAGCGCGAGTGAGATTAGCCGCCTCCTTGAGCGTATCGCCGAGGCTGGTCTCACGCTCGCGGCGACCGCCCGCACCGGTCCCGCGTTCTATAATTTTCGCTATCGATTTGGCCTCGATGATCACATCTGGGACAAGTTAAATTCCTTGGCGATCACTCGCCTCGAAGATGATGAAGAGCGGCGATTCGCCGCCTGGTACGAGGCTTGCTTCGGGGTCGGCCTGCCCGCAAAATTTGATCACCACCCCGGGTCACTCTTCCTCGACCTCGAGACGATGGGGACCCGCTGGCGCAATATGGGCAAGATCGCAGAGGACCACGGCATCAAGATCATCGCCGAGCGCGCCCGGGACATCATGCGGGCGTTACACGTGTTCTACGTCATGGATGCCCAGCGCCCGGGTGGTCTCTTCCTTCAGGAGGATGTCCGCTTCTACCTGCAGAAGCGGGCTCAGGCGCGGTGGACAACAACCGCCATGGGCGCGGCGATCGAGCGATCGGGGCTGTCCGGGAGACCCTTCCGTCCGGAAGAATGGGAGGAACTGATCGAGTTCTTGTCGCAAGATCGCTTTCACATGGGCTTCCTTCGGCGAGAGGGGGAGCACCTGCGCACGGAGACCGCTTATCTGGAGTACCTCGTGGCTCCCGACAGCGAGATGAACCTCGCGCGGTCCGTGTCCGAGCAATTCTCCGAGGAGGAGAGGAACCGCCTCGGGTTGACGGTGACCGAGTACAACTTCGGCGAGGTGTTCCGAAACCAACGGATCGACGGCGTGAAAGATCTCGACCGGATCGCCAAGCGGCTGAAGCCCCTGGGGCTGGCGCGGATGATCAAAGTGTGGAATCAGCTCGTCGCCCTGTGCCCCAGCTTCGCACTGGCGAGGCACGCGAGGGAGCTGCTTCGAGAGGCCGGTCTGGCCCCCGATGTCGCCACCTACGTCTCGCTGATCCAGAAGGCCCCGGACTTCGCCTCGGCCCGCGCCCTCCTCGACGAAGCGAGGGCAGTCGGCATCAACCTGAGCGTCGCCATGTACGGGCAATTGATCGTCAAGGCGCCGAATTTCGCGGCGGCACATTCGATGCTCACCGCGATGAAGGACGCCGGCCTCGCGCCCGACATCATCGCCTACGGCGCGCTGCTGGCCAAGGCGCCGGACTTCGTGGCTGCACGCCAGGTTTTGGACGCAGTGAAGGCCGCGAGGCTCGCTCCGGATCTGATCCTCTACAGCTCGTTGTTGGAGAAGGCGCCGGATTACTCCTCCGCTCACGCCGTCTTCTTGGAGATGGAGGACGCCGGCATCGCCCCCGACGTCGTCATGTACTCCTCGTTGTTGGCCAAGGCGCCAAACTACCTGGCGGCTTGTGACATCTTCGCTGCGATGAAGAAAGCCGGCATCACGCCGGACGCCGTCACCTACAGCTCGTTGTTGGCCAAGGCGCCGGGCCTCGCCGCCGCTCGCACCCTCGTCGACGAGATGCAGGCCGCCGGGATCGCTCAGAACGTCTTCTCGTTCAGCTCGTTGGTCGCCAAGGCGCCGGACCTCCCGACCGCCCGAGCGATCGTCGCGGAGATGCGGGCCGCCCGGGTCCGCCCGAACGACTTCACGTACAATGCGCTGATCGACAAGGCGTCGAGTCTGGCCGCCGCCCGCGACGTCATGGACGAGATGCGGGCCGCCCGCATCAAGCCGGACGTCGTCACTTATAACTCGCTGATCAAAAAGACGACGGATCTCGAGTCCGCGCGTGAGATCCTCGCGGAGATGCGCGGCGCCCAGATCAAGCCGAGTCGTATCACCTACAACACCCTGATCGGCAAGGCGACGGACTTCTCTCAGATACAAGCGATCGTCGCCGAGCTGGCGAGCGAGCGTGTCAAGTCGGCGATCCAGGTCTACGAGCTGGCCCTGTTCAAGGCGCCGGACTTGGCGACCGCTCGCTCGTTCGTCGCCGATATGAAGCTCGCAGGGGTCGCCCCGAATCTCGCTATCTACAACGCGTTGCTCACCAAGGCGCCAGACCTCCCGTCTGCTCGTGAGATCGTCGCCGAGATGGGCGACGCAGGGGTCGAGCCGAATGCCGGCACCTTCAATGTGTTGGTGGGGCTGGCGCCCGACCTCACCGCCACGCGCGAGCTGCTCGCCACGATGCTGGACCTCGGCCTCGCTCCCAATGCCCAATATTTCAACGTGCTGCTGGCCAAGGCGCCGGACCTAGCGGCCGCGCGCGAGCTCCGGATGGAGATGAAGGCAGCGGGCGTGGCCCCGAGCCCGATCGCCGGCGTTGCGCTCATCTCGAAGGTGCCAGACTTTCCCTCTGCCCGCGCGCTGGCCGACGAGCTGATGGCAGATGGACTCATCGTCAGTGATTTTGTGCTCTCTTCGCTGTTCGCACGCGACCTTTCGCAGACGAGCGCGCGCGACCTGCTCGACTGGTACCGGGGGCTGCCGTTCAGGGCCGATCGCGCCCTGGAGTCCGCGATCCGTGGCTACACCCGACTTCGTCGCTTCGATGATGCGCTGGCGATCGCGCTCCAGTATCCGTTCTTCCCGGCGTCTCGGAAGCTGTTCAGGAAGTCCCCCGAGGTCTCTCAGGCATATTTCCAGGGCATCATCGACCTCGAACCCGCGCATCAGAACGCGAACTATGCCATGGGGCTCGCGCTGGTAGAAGCCGCCCGCGGAGCCGAGGCCGTACGTTTCCTCGAATCGGCTCGTACCAGCAAGACATCGGGCGCCCAGCCGGGCCCATGGGATGAGCACATCGAGCAACTCCTCGCGCAGATCGACGCGGATGCGTGCGCGCCGCCCACGGACGGGTGACGCGCGGGCCCGCCGACCATGAGGCGCTGCTGGAGGCCGGCGTTACATTGACCCTGCAGTCGAGCAGGGGAGATCACAGGCGCAGCGCAGCTTGTTTGGCGTTCGCTGCGCGCCGTGCTCGGCCGGGGACTTGTCACCGGCTGAGCCCTGAGTCAGCCGGTGAGCCGCTGCAGGGCGGCGACCCAGGCTCCCGTGTCCTGCACGAACAGGCCGACCTCGACGCCGGCCTTGGTCTTGACGATGAGGTGCAGCCGGCCGCCGGTCCAGGCGCCCTCGAACCACTTGTCGGTGCGCACGCCGGCGATGTCGAGCGCGGGGACCTCGACCGGCGCGCCGATCAGCCTGTGCACGACGAGCCGTCGCTCGGTCAGGGCGACCACGCTGTTGCCCCTGGTCCGCGGGTGGCCCGAGCCAGCGGAGGCGCCGCGGTAGACCGCCGGCTCGGGCCCGAGGAGCACGCGCTCGCCGGTCGCCGCGAGCGCGGCCCGCAGCTCGCCCAGCCGTCGCGCGCTCAGCCGCCTGAACCACCAGATCAGCGGGACCCAGAGCAGCAGCTGGAAGACGAGGATACCGAGCACGAGCAGGACGATCTGCAGGGGCGTCATGCCGGCAGGATCACACTGAATCGGGCGCGAGAGCGCGCCGCCCCACGATGGCATGACAGCCCGGGGCGCCGCGGGCGTCGACCAGCCGCGAGTACCGTGGCGGGCCCAATCCGCCGAGCTCTCGACTCGATGCGACGCCCCCCTGATCGCCGCTCACCGGCGCAGGGGCGGCAGGCACTCGTCGCCGAGGTTGACGAGGCCGCGGCCGCACGTGACGCGCCCCGGCGCCGCGCTGACATGGCGCACCATGGCGGCGCGCTGCTTGACGAGGTTGGTGTAGGCGACGGGCGCAATGATACCCTTGGGGATCACCATCTGATCGCTCTGCTTGGGGGCGACCCAGGCGTTGGCGGCGAGGTCCTGGGTGTTGACGAGGTCGAGCTGGACCGACGAAACATTGATCGCGTCGCAGCCGATCAGCGAGGTGTCGTTGCCCATGTCGGAGTCGACGGTGCAGCGCATCGAGCTCAGGATCCCGCGGCTGTGCTTGTTGAAGGTCTCGGTCCGCGGGTCCTCGCCGGTCTTGCCGCGCAGGAGCCCGTGGTGCTTGACCGACGCGACCGCCGTCTTGCACGCCTCGTAGGCCTGGTTGCTGACCGCCTTGAGCCCGTTGCAGGCCGCCGGGTCCTCGGTGACCAGCCCAGCCTTGACCCCCGTCCCCTGGTACGCGCACTGGCCCAGAGTGACCGGCGCGCCGTCGACGAACTCCGGCTTCGCGAGGTCATACACCGTCGCCTTAAGCGTGGTCTCGAAGGTCGAGTGATCGGCCTTCAACTCCTCCATGTCGATGGCCAGCGTGCCACGCAGCTTGCGCGCGCCCAGCGGGTCGCCGCCGCTGAAGTCAGGCTTGAGGTTCAGATGGGCGGCGAAGCCGACCGGGCCGCCGCCCATCTCGCGGTCGCCCTTGGTGTTGCTGAAGTGCCCGCGCTCCGGGACGAGCGCCAGCTTCAGCGCGTCCTCGATGCTCGGGCCGGCGTCGCGCGCGGCGTAGCAGTCCGACAGGTAGCGGGCCGGGAATTGGTCGTACTCCGCGACGACGAAGCCCTCGAAGTCCTTCCAGCGGTTGTACAGCGACTCGCAGGCGCTGGTGCCGTTCCAGTCGACGTCGCAGCTCTTCGCGCGATTGCGCATATCGTCGAGCTGGCCCTGATACCAGTTGCGGCGGGCCTTGATGTGCGCGACGCGGGCGCTGCGCTGCGGGGCGGTGGTGCCGAGGGCGAAGAGCCTGGCGTTCTGGGTCACGAAGTCGGAGTCGTCGATCAGCGCGGTGAGGCCCCAGGCGGCCTCCGCGAGGCGAGTGAGCTTCTGCTCGGCGGTGATCGGGGCGAGCGGGTCGGTGGCCGGCCAGTTGGCGACGATGCTCTCGATCGGCACCGCCTTGAGCTTGTAGGTCTGCTTGGGCCCGTTGGCGCCCGGGAAGGCCTTCACCTGGGCCAGGAACTGGTCGATGGTGAGGCTCGCGGAGTTCGTGCCGCTCGAGGTGACCCGGATCTGCAGGTCCTGGGTGTTGCTGGCGCTCTTCAGCTTGTTGACGGTGTTGGCCTTGGCCTCGGCGGTGAGGGTCCCGTAATTCCCCTCGACCGCGCCGTTGACCGCGAGCTTGCTGGCGGTGGCGGTATCGAGGACCGAGAGCTGCACGGTGCCGTAGAACCAGCGGCCCTTCTGCTCGCCGATGATGACGTAGTCGCCGCATTGCTGGCGAAACGCGGGGGTGCCGACGAGCGCGAGGTACTCGGGCTTGAGCTTGAGCTCGCCGGCGATGTACTTCATCGGCTCGACGTTGTTGTACGAGGCCAGGATCGTGTGGGTGAGGAAGTTGGTCCTGGTCGACTGGAAGAAGTCGACCTTGGCGCTGGCGCTGGCGCTCGCCACCCCCATCGAGGCGGAGAACTTGGTCGCCACCGACAGGTCCATCTCGTCGGCCAGCTGCGAGTTGGAGATGATCGAGCTGAACTTGAAGCTGTCGCCGCTGGCCCCGGATCCGCCGGCGGTGACCGCGGGCGCGAACTCGACGCACTGGCGCAGGACGAACTCGCGATTGATGCTGTTGTACCCGTAGCCGAGGCCCGACTTGGTCTGCGGGGGCTCGAGGTCGAGGTATTTGTCGAAGGCGAACGCGCGCTGGCTGCCGAGCAGGGTGAAGAAGCCGCAGGCAGCGCTCAGCAGACGATAATTGGCCACACTTCGCATGGTACGATCTCGCTTTCGATGTCTTGCGGAGGGGCGGCGCTCGCGGCAGTCGCCGCGCTCTGCTCGCCCGTCCGGCCCGCAGCAGCGGGTCGATGCCCGGAGAGTGTCCGCCCGGGCCGGATCAATTGCGGCGCTCGACGCGCTGTTCGAAGCCGAGGACGCCGAGCCCGCTCAAAAAAGACCCCCACGTGGGGCGCGTGCGCCCACGGACGCGCGGTCCGGGCTCCAGATTGTGCCACCGGCCCGCGTCGCGCGAACGTGTCGATTGACGATGCGCCCGCGAGGAAGCGATCCTCCGCGGATGCGATCGACACGCCTCGCCTGTTGCCTCGTCCTTCTCACTCCCGCCTGCGGAGACAGCGGTAGCGACAGCGACTCCGCCTCCGGCACCCAGACTGGCGGCGGACCCGGTGGCTCGCTCACCGACCCGACGAGCGAGCCGACCAGCGGCGCGACCGAGAGCGGGGGCACCGGCACCGGCACCGGCTCTGCCTCCGACTCCGCGACCTCGACGCCGACCACCGGCGATACGACCGTCGACGTGACCGGCGGCATGACGGGCACGACCGGCGGCACGACCGGCACCGGGACCGCGTCGACCACCGGGGAGACCGGAGAGACCACCATAGGGAGCGACACCGCGGACACCACCGGCGGCGGCGGCTTCTTTTGCAGCGCGCCGGATGTCCCGGTCGGTGACGTCGCGCTGAACGAGAGCTGCGACGTTCCGCTGCAGATGGGCAGCTTCACGCCGGTGGTCGAGTGGAAGTGGGGGACGGGGACCTTCTGCGGGCCTGCGGTCGCCGGCCAGACGATCGACAGCAACGGCAGCGGGCAGATCGACGCCAAGGACCTGCCGGTGGTGTTCCTCTACCAGTCTGGCCCCGTGGTCGCGCTGTGGGGCGACGGCAGCGGCGTCGCCTGGCAGAGCCCCGGCAATTACGGCAAGGACGGCGGCATGGCGCTCGGTGACATCGACGGCGACGGCTGGAGCGAGCTCATCACCGCCAACGGGAGCACGGTGTGCGCCCTCGACGCCCGCGACGGCACGCAGAAGTGGTGTACGGCGGGTCTCAACGCGAACCTCGATCCGGTCGGCTACAGCTACCCGGAGATCGCCGATATGGACGGTGATGGCCTCGCCGAGGTGATCGTCGGCAGCGCGATCCTCGACAGCGCCGGCGCGGTGATCGGCAAGGGAATGATCGGCAAGGGCGCAGCGCCCTACGGCGGCATGATGGGCGGCAACACCTATGGCGCGGTCTCGGCGGTCGTCGACCTCGACGGCGACGGCGTCCAGGAGGTCGTCACCGGCAACGCCGCCTATGACCTCGACGGCAACGTGATCTGGCAAAACGGTGGCCTCGACGGCCTGGTCGCCGTCGCCGACTTCGACCTCGACGGCAAGGGCGAGATCGTCAAGACCTCCGGGATCCACGTGTTCGGGATGGAGTCCGACGGCACCGTGGTCTGGGGTCCGGTGACCTACGGCGGTAACCTCGGCGTCCCGGCGATCGACGACCTCGACGGCGACGGCACCCCCGAGATCGTGCTCGGCGCGCAGAACAACCTGGTCGCGCTCGCGTGGGGCGGCGCCGAGAAGTGGAAGGCGCCGATCGCCGACAACTCCGGCGCCGCCGGCCCGGTGCTGTTCGACTTCGAGATGGACGGCTACCCCGAGGTCCTCTACGCCGACGAGAAGACGATCCGCTTCTTCTCGGGCATCGACGGCAAGCCGAAGTTCACCTCGATGGAGCACGCGAGCTACACGATCCTCGAGACCCCGATCGTCGCCGACGTCGACGGTGACGACCAGGTCGAGATCGTGCTCGGCCACTGCAACGCCAACGCCCAGATCGGCGCGATCACCATCTATGGCGACAAGGACAAGACCTGGCCGCCGGGGCGCAAGATCTGGAACCAACATACGTACCACGTCACGAATATCACCGATCTCGGCGGCGTGCCCGATCAGTATCAGAGCAACTGGATCGGCAAGGACAACTTCAACAGCTTCCGCTCGGGCGACGTCGGCCAGAAGCCCGGCGAGTACCACGACCTCCAGGTCGAGATCCTCGGCGTCTGCGAGGACGAGTGCGAGATGGGGACATTCGCTATGGCCGCCCGGCCGCGCAACGCCGGCAACCTCGAGGTCCCCGCCGGCATCCCCGTCACCGTCCGCGCGGGCATCGGCGGCAAGATCGCCGTCACCCTCGAGACCACCCAGGCGATCCCTCCGGGCAAGACGGGCGAGATCCTGTTCTTCGAGTTCGAGGCCAAGGCCCTCGCCCAGTCCCAACCCGTGATCACCGTCGACGATACCGGCGTCGGCGAGGGCAAGGTCTTCGAGTGCGACGAGAGCAACAACACCGCCGTCTGGCCGCTCGAGGTCTGCCCGACCGTCAGGCCCGGCTGATCGTGCTGAGCACGCGCGAGGCGGGCGTGCTCATGGATCGCGCCTCGGCTCGCGCGTAGGCGGCCGTCAGCACCCTCTCCTCGTACTCCGCCGCGCTGCAGTCGCAGGCGCGGCAGGCCAACGCGCAGCGCGACCGCGTCCTCGCCGCTCTCAAGCCCTGGGAGGACGATAGCGGCGGGGCGCCCCTCGGTCGCCCGGCCTTACGCTAAGCTCGCGTCATGCCCTCGATTCGCGCGCTCGCGCTGTGCTTCGTGGTCACGCACGCGATCGCCGTCGTCGCGCTGTCATGGCCCGATTGGGGCTGGGCCCTGCTCGCGCTGGTCTGTTGGCTGTTCGCGGCGGTCGGGGCCGACGAGCCGCAGCCGACGCGGAGCGTACGCCACCGCGACGTCCAGGAGGCCGAGAAGACCCGGCTCGGCCAGAAGTTGATGCATCGCGAGGGCTGGATCATCGAGCGCCCCGCGCTGGCGCTCGGCCTCGTCGTCATGCTCTCGACCCTCACCGCCACCGCCGTGCTCGCCCTGGCTCCGATCGATCCGACGCCGCTGACGATCGCCCGCGTGCACGTGTGGACCCCCGCCCTGCTGCTCGGCGCCGGCTACGTCCTGTCGACGATGGTCAATATGTGGGTCGTGACCGGCCCGATCATCGCCCTCTGGCTGGTGGGCCTCGTCGCCACCACGCTCGACGGCGACTGGACGATCCTGCTGCGGCTCCTGCTCGTCGCGCTCGCCGTGTTCACCGCGCTGTGGTCCCTCGACCTGCTGCGCGGCGCACGGCGGGGCCTGGAGCGCGCCCGCGATCAGCGGCGATGATACCCGACCGAGCAGTAGCAGCTTCAACCGCGTCCAGACCTCGTAATTCTGGGCGCATCTCCCGCTAATGCTGCGCGGCGTGCAATCGACGGAGAAGCAGTGGACCCGGCCTGCGCAGGGCCGGCGGGGTCCGGTGTTCGGCGACGGCGAGACCTGGTAGGTTCGCGCGACTCACGGCGCCCTGTGGTCTCGTCCTCCTCCTCCTCCAAGCGAATCCTGTCGGTGCTCGCCGACGACACGTTGGCCGCGAACGCGGAGACGATGGCGCCTGCGCGCGTCGCGGACGCGCCGACGCTCGCGGCGGTCGCGGGCGGGGTCGACGACCGCGACGCGACGGTGGCGGCCGGCGCCGCGGCTGGGCCGAGGGGGGCGGTCGACGAGCCGCGGCGCGGCGAGCAGATCGGTCGCTACGTCGTGCTCACGCCGCTGGGCGCGGGCGGCATGGGGGTGGTGGTCGCGGCGTATGACCCCGAGCTCGATCGTAAGGTCGCGCTCAAGCTGCTCCGCGATCCGCGGGGCGGCGCCGACGCCCGCGCCCGCTTGCTGCGCGAGGCCCAGGCGCTCGCCCAGCTCGCCCACCCCAACGTCGTCGCGGTCCACGATGTCGGCACCGTCGACGATCGGGTGTACGTGGCGATGGAGTTCATCGCGGGCGAGACCCTGCAGGCCTGGCTCGACCGCGCCCCCCGGGGCTGGCGTGAGGTCCTTCGCTTCGCGCTCGCGGCCGGCGACGGCCTCGCGGCGGCCCACGCGGCCGGCCTCGTCCACCGCGACTTCAAGGGCGACAATGTGATGGTCGGCGACGACGGTCGGGTGCGGGTGATGGACTTCGGCCTCGCCCGCGCCGCGCTGCCCGGGGAGGCGGCGCCGGTCGGCGCGGCGCAGGCCCCTGGTGGCGCCCTGGGCACCGCGCTGACCAGGGTCGGCGCCTTGATGGGCACGCCGCGGACGATGGCCCCGGAGCAGTGGGAGGGGCGCGAGACCGACGCGCGCACCGATCAGTTCGCGTTTTGCGTCACGCTCTGGGAGGCGCTGCACGGCGCGCCGCCCTTCGCCGGTGACACGCTCTTCTCGCTGTGCCACGCGGTGACCCACGGCGAGCGCCGGCCGCCGCCGCCGGGCTCGCGGGCGCCGGCCTGGCTGCGTCGGGCGCTCGATCGCGGGCTCTGCCGCGAGCCCGCCGAGCGCTGGCCGACGATGGCCGCCCTGCTCGCGGCGCTCCGCGACGACCCGACGCGGCGGCGGCGGTGGGCGCTCGTCGGGGCCTCGTTCGCGCTGGCGGCCGCGCTCGGGCTCGGCGGCTGGCGGGTCGATCGCGGGCAGCGGATCGCCGCCTGCGAGGCCCAGGCCGCGACGATCGCCGAGGTCTGGGACGCCCCGGCGCGGGCCTCGATCGTGGCCGGCATGCGGGCGAGCGGGGTGCCCTTCGCCGGGCGCAGCGCAGCGCTGACGACGACCCGCCTCGACGCGCTGGCCGGCGAGTGGTCGACGGCCCGGCGCGAGGGCTGCGTCGCCGCGACCGTCGACGGGACGATGAGCGCCGAGCTCGAGCAGCGCAGCGAGGCTTGCCTCGACGAGCTGCGGGCGGAGATCGGCGCGCTCGTCGAGGTGCTCCAGAAGCCGGATCTGCACCTCGTGGCGACGATCACCGAGGTCACGGCCAACCTCCGCGAGCCCGCGACCTGCCTCGACCCGACCCGCCTCGGCGCCCCCGAGGCGATGAGCGCGACCGAGCGCGAGGAGGCGCGGGGGATCCGGCGCAGCTTCGCCCGGATCGCGTCCCTGCTCGCCGGCGTCGACCACGAGGCGGCGCAGAGCCTCATCGACGAGGCCCGCGCCCGCGCCGAGGCCCTCGGCATCCCGTCGCTCCGCGCCCGCGCCCGCGAGCTCGCCGGTCGGCTGCTCTACAACCGCGGTGACTTCGCGGGCAGCCGCGCGGCCTACGAGGAGGCCTACTTGATCGCCGGCCGCGGCCACGCCGACGAGCTGGCGGCCGACCTCGCCGCCGAGCTCTCGCTGACGATCGGGGTCCGCCTGGCCCACCACGACGAGGGGCTCATGTGGTCCCGGATCGGCGAGATGTGGCTCGATCGCCTCGAGGTCGCGGGCGACGACCGTCGGCGCTCCGAAGTTCGGCTGTACCGCGGCTTCATCGCCCAGAGCCGGGGCGACCTGGCGCGGGCCGAGGAGGAGGTGCGGGCGGCGCAGGAGCTCCGCGCCGGGCTCGGCGACGACGATGGCATCGTGGCGGCGAGCATTCACGACGTCCTCGCCATCGTCGCCAGCGATCGCGGCGACTATGCGCGCGCCCTCCTCGAGGGCCGCCGCGCCCTCGAGCTCCGCGAGGCGCTGCTCGGCCCGGACCACCCGCACGTCGCCACCATCCGCAACAACCTCGCCCAGTCGCTGATCGCCCTCGGCGCGCTGGATGAGGCCGAGGTCGAGATCCGCCGCGCCATGGCGATCCACGAGGCGGCCCTCGGCCCCGCGCATTCGTCGGTCGGCGAGTCGCTCTCCAGCCTCGCCAACCTCGCCGACTTTCGCCTCGACTACGCCACGTCGATCGCCGCCAATCGCCGCGCTCTGGCGATCGTCGAGGCGACCTCCGGCCCGGATCATCCGCACACCGCGACCATCCACAACAACCTCGGTCGCGCCCTGATGCGGAGCGGCGATCTCGACGGCGGCGAGGTCCACCTGCGCCGCACCCTCGAGCTCAGCGAGGCCATCTTCGGCGCCGACCACCATGAGGTCGCCTTCGGGCTGACCGGCCTCGGCGAGATCGCCGTCCGCCGCGGCGACTTCACAGCCGGCGAGGCGCTCCACCGCCGGGCCCTCGCCGTCCGCGAGGCGGGCCTCGGCCGCGAGCACCCCTACGTCGTCTATTCGCTGGCCGGCCTCGGCGAGGCCCTCGTCGGCGCCGGGTCGGACGAGGCGCTGCCGATCCTCGAGCGCGCCCTCGTCCTCGGGCCGAAGACCGGCGATGCCGAGCTCCTCGCCCGCATCCGCGTCGCCCTCGCCGCGGCCCTCACGGCCGCGGGCCAGGACCTCGAGCGGGCCGCGACCCTCCGCGCCGAGGCGCAGCTGCCGGCTAGCGCTCGCCCGTGAGCGCGGCGCAGCGCGGCGCAGCGATCTGGTTGGCGATCAGCAGATCGTGGCTCAGGCGGCGGTCCAGCGGAAGGCGCGGCGCAGCTCTCGCTCGCCATCCTGCGGGTACCAGCGGCCGTGGGCCATGATGATGCGCTCGGGGGCCCAGGCGAGCATGTGTTCGTAGCAGCGGCGGGCGACGTCGCGGTGCTTTCGGAAGGTCCAGCGGAGGTCGCCGGGGGCCTTGCCGTCGGGGTCGAGCACGCCGCCGAGGGCGATGAGCCAGCGCCACGGGCCGCGGACCTTGTCGCGCTCGAAGTTCTCGATCAGGTCGGCGAGGATCAATGTGTGGCTCTTGCGGTGGAAGAAGACGACCTCCTCGAGCGCGGCGCTGCCGCGGAACACGAGCTGGTGGATCTCGTCGCGCCAGGCGGCGGGGGCGTCGTCGCCGAGGTCGTGGTCGAAGGCGACGGTGATGTGCTGGGAGGCGGCCCGCTCGCGCACGCCGGGCGAGGCCCAGGCGATGGCGTCGGGGTATGCGGCCTGCCAGGCGGGGATGTGCTCGTAGTGGATCCGGTTGGGCGAGACGAGGTGGCGGACGGGTCCGAGGCGGTCGAGCTCGGCGCGCAGGCGCGGCTCGAGGGCGACGGGCGACCAGACCCAGAGCGTGCCGTCACCGAGGCGGGCGACGACCATGCGGGTGGGGAACGGGACCTTGAGCCAGCCGAAGGCCATGCGCACGATCGGCCCGTCGACGATCCACAGATCTTCGGCGACGGGCTTGAGCGTCGAGATCGGTTCGTAGAGCTGCATCGCCGGCATCGGTGGGCGAGCATCGGCGCCGGCGTGCGCGGCTGTCAACCCGCGCGCTCGACGAGCCCCGGCTCCGCCGTCGGGCACAGCGCCCGGGACCTCGTCAGGAACTGCCGCTGGCGCCGCTCGGCGACGCGGTGGTAGATTGCCGACGTCGATGGCACGATGCGACCTGACAGTCCGGCTCGATGACGACGCGGCGGTGTTTCGACCCGGCGACGTCATCCACGGCGAGGTGGTCGTCCGCGTGCACGCGGCCGGCGCCTGCGACGGGCTCACGCTGGTCTGCGAGTGGTTCACGCGCGGCGCGGGCAACGTGGAGCAGGGCGAGGCCAGCGTGGAGCAGCTGTTCGTCGGCGACTGGCGGCCGGGGGAGCACCGCTATCGCTTCGCGGTCGTCGCCCCGCGCGGGCCGCTGGCCTACGAGAGCCCGCAGCTTACGGTCGGCTGGCGGCTGGTGGCGCGTGCCGACCTGCCGTGGGCCCGCGACTCGAGCGCGGCGGCGGAGTTTCGGCTGCTGCCGCGGCGCGAGGGGAGCCTCGAGGACCCGTATTATTTCGGGCCGGGCTACACGGCGCTGGTCGCCGGGATCGAGCCGAGCCCGACGGTCAGTCTCACGCCGACGGGCCAGCCCGTCCGGGATCGCACGCCGTGGTGGACGCTGCTGCTGGCGATCCTGATGATGTTCGCGCTATTGTACACGTTGCCGGCGCTGCTGGTGATCGCCGCGCTGTGCGTCGGCTACGCGTTGATCCGCGCGCTGCTGGTGCGGGCTCGGCTGGGGAGCCCGGAGCTTCGGGTGGTCCCGCGGGTGAGCTGCCCGGAGGGCGTGGTCGAGGTGACGCTGGCCATCGAGCCGCGCAAGGACGTGCAGCTCGCCGAGTGCTTCGTCGAGCTGCGGGCCGTGCTCACCGTCGAGAAGGGCCAGGGCAAGGGCCGAAGGACCACCACCAAGGCGCTGTTCGAGCGCCGCGAGCAGCTCGCGCTGGTCGGCCGCCAGCTCCGCGCGGGGCAGCGGGTCGAGGGCGCGGTTGCGTTCGCGATCCCGGCGGAGGGCCCGTACACCTTCATCGCCAGCAGCAATAAGATCCGCTGGATCGTCGCGGCTCGCGCGGGGATCTCGTGGTGGCCGGCGTGGCGCGAGGAATGCGAGCTCTCCGTGCGCCCGGGCCAGGCCCCAGGCGCCGCGTATCGCCGCCCGTCGGCGTGAGCGCGACCGCAGCGCTCACAGCTTGAAGGTCGCGGAATGCACCGACTCTTTGCGCGCCTTCTTGAAGCGCGCGGGGCGGACCAGCTTGACGACGCAGGCGCTGAACGAGGAGCCGGCCTGGCGACCCTCGGGGACCACGCGCGCGACCTTGCCGCTCGCCTCGACGTAGACCTTCAGGCCGACCTCGAAGCCGGGGAGGCCCGGGCAGCGGCTGGCGAGCGAGCGCTGCAGGGGTGCGAGCGCGCGGCGAAAGTCGGCGCTGGCGAGGGTGTCGGGCAGGGCACCCGCGTCGGCGGTGTCGTCGGCGTCGAGGCCGGCGCTGGTGTCCTCGGGCTCGCCGCCGGTGGTGCTCGCGGCGCTCGGTGGCGGCGTCGGCGGTGTCGGTATCGGCGGTGTCGGTGTCGCTATCGGCGGTGTCGCGGCTGAGGGAGGGTCGTGCGCGAGGGCGACCGGCGCGCGCGTCGGGTTCGAGCCCGAGCCCGAGCCGCCGCCGAGCACGGTCCAGGCGATCGCGCCGCCGCCGAGGAGGAACACGGCGGCGAGGGTCAGGAGCAGGGCGAGGGGCATCTTGGAGGCGCGCTTGATCGTGCGGGTGCGGGGGCGCGGCAGGCGGGACAGGCCGGTGATGAGGCCGGTCGAGCTGGCGCCGGTGAGGGTCAGCTGGGCCTCGCGCAGGGCGGCGATCAGCTCCTCGACGGTCTGGTAGCGGCGGTTCGGGTCCTTCTCCAGCGCCCGCATCACGATCTGCTCGATCTTCGCGGGGATGTTGGCCTCGGGCGCCTGCTCGAGCATGGGGCGGGGCGGGTCGGTCAGGTGCTGACTGAGCACCGCCATGTAATTGTCGGTGTCGGTGCGAAACGGCACCACGCCGGTCAGCATGCGATACATGATGATGCCGAGCGCGTAGATATCGACGCGGGTGTCGGCCTTGAGCCCGCGGCACAGCTCCGGGGCGATGTACTCCGGGGTGCCGATGATGCCGCCCTCGATCGTCAGCGAATGCTCGCCCTTGATGAATCTGTCGTCGACGATCTTGGCGATGCCGAAGTCGAGGACCTTGATGAAGTCCTCGTCGCCGTCGCGCTTCACCCGGAAGCAGTTCTCGGGCTTCATGTCGCGGTGGACGATCCCCTTGGCGTGCGCGGCGGCCAGCGCCGAGCCGATCTGCATGATCAGGTTGCTGACGCGAAACCAGGGCATCCGCACGTCGCGCTGCAGGGTGTGCGCGAGGTCCTCGCCCTCGAGGTACTCCATCACCAGGTAGGCCTGACCCTGCGGGGTATAACCAAAGTCGGCGATATCCACGACGTGATCGTGGCGGATCAGCGAGGCGGCGCGCGCCTCCCCGAGGAAGCGCTGCACGTCGGCCGGGTTGCGGCTGTAATCGGGGCTCAGGACCTTGACCGCGATCTGCTTGCCGATGATCACGTGCGTCGCCAGGTACACCGCGCCCATGCCGCCCTGGCCGATCAGCCGCAGCAGCTGGTAGCGCTCGCCCAGCAGCGAGCCGATCAGCGACTCGGGCTGGTGCCCGAGCTCCGCGCCGCCGGGGAGGAGCATCGACTGGCTCGCGCGCGTGGTCGTCACGAGCTCGAGGTCGTCGTCGTCGTCGTCGTCGGCCTCGCCCGGCGAGGCTCCGTTGTCAGCGCTCGTGGGCACCGCGCGCAGCATATCGGAATCCCTGGCGTGTCGCGGTCGCCGGTCGCGCGGTAGCGCGCGCCCGGCGGCACAATCGGTGTACAGGAGCGGCGTCGCCACCGCGGGGCCGGGCGGCCATCCTCGCGTGCGGACCCGGCCGCGCGCGCCGCCCGGGCCCCGGATGTCGCGGGGCGACCGAGTGCTCGAGCCGCGCGCGGGCTGTCTTTGGAGACAGGTAATAACTTGTCGACGGGGCCCGCGGCGGCGACACTGGGCGCATGCGGATCGCGGGGATCGTCGTGGTGGTTATGGTCGCGTGTACCGGGCGGGCCACGATGGACACGGACGCGGCGACGGGGACCACGGAGATCGGCGGCACGAGCAGCCCGAGCGATCCGAGCAGCCCGAGCGATCCGAGCAGCCCGACCGGCTCGTCGACCGGCGAGCTCGACAACCCGTCGGGCTTCTGTCGGCCGCAGGCGCAGGACCCGGGCGCCTGTCCGGCCGACTACATCTGCTGCTCGGATGACCCGGCGACGACGAAGGGGCGCCTGCCCGATTACATCAACGGGACGCTGGACGATCTGCACGGGCTGCCGATCTTCTCCGCGGACAACAATGTGCTCAGCTACTCGGGGCAGTGCGTCCTCCCCGACTTCCCCACGCCCCTCGCCAACGGCTGCCCGGTGCCCTGCAACCCGACCTGGTCGCCGGCGCAGCAGGTCGAGGTCTGCGGCGCGGGCCTGGCCTGCTGCTCGTTCCAGGCCGTCGATCCGGAGAAGGACTGCGTGCTCGACCCCGAGACCTCGCGCTGGCGCTCGGTGCGGGGCACCGACATCCCGGAGCTGAGCCCCTGGGGCCCGGCGCATGCCACCAATCAGGACCCCGAGGGGATGTCGTGCGCGCTCTTTGCGGGCGGGGGCGGGGACCCGAACCCGCAGGTGCTCGCGGATTGTTATGCGCAGCTCACCGTCGCCGACCGGCGCGGCTTCTGCTACGTGTCCTGCGCGTGTGAGGAGGACCTCTGTGACATGAAGAACGCCGACTGGGTGCCGCGCTGCAGCTGACGCGCGGCGGACCGTTCGCGGCGCCGGAGATCCGCGGCGACGGTGTTAGGATGCGCGACTCGTGACGAACGACGCGCTGATCACCTTCGTCATCCTGGGCGCGACGATCGCCCTGTTCGCGAGCGATCGGCTCCGGCTCGACGTGGTGGCGCTGCTCTCGCTGCTGGCGCTGACGCTGACGGGGGTGACGTCGATCGAGGCGGCGCTGTCCGGGTTCTCGAGCCCGGCGGTGCTGATGATCGCGGGCCTGTTCGTCGTCGGCGCGGCGATCACGGAGACCGGCGTGGCCGACTGGCTGGGTCGACGGCTCGACCGGGTGGCGGGCACGAGCGAGGCGCGGGTGATCGCGGTGGTGATGGGCGCGACGGCGCTGGTCTCCGCGTTCATGAGCTCGACGGGCACGGTGGCGATCCTCCTGCCGATCGTCATGACGATGGCCGCGCGCCGGGGGATCGCGCCGGGCAGGCTCCTGATGCCGCTCGCGTTCGCGGCGCACCTGGGCAGCAACCTCACCCTGATCAGCACGCCGCCGAACCTGCTCGTCAGCGACGCGCTCCGCGACGCCGGACACGAGCCGTTCCGCTTCTTCAGCTTCTTCGTGCCGGGGAGCGTGGCCCTCGTCGTCGGCGTCGCGTACATGGCCCTCATCGGCCGGCGCGCGCTGCCCAAGGGCGACGCGACCGAGGCCATGCACCGCTCGCTGTCGCAGGGCGAGCTGGCGGCGGAGTTCGGGCTCGACACGGCGCTCACTCGCGTCCGCGTCGGGGCCGACTCCGGTCTCGCCGGGCGCTCGATCGCGGAGTCGAACCTACGCGCGGCGCACGGCGTCACGATCGTGGGCATCCGCCGGGAGGGCGAGCCGCTGCGCGTCCTGCCCGGCGCCGTGCTCGCGGCGGGCGACGAGCTGAGCGTGCTGGGCCGCGACGAGGCCCTCGCCGCGCTGGTCGCCGACTTCGCGGTCGAGCGGCTCGCGGGGGCCTCGGCCTTCGCGCTGGCGCCCGAGGAGTCGCTCGCGGAGATCGTGCTGCCCCGGCGCTCGCGGCTCATCGGACGCACGCTGCGCGCCCTCAAGTTCCGGGACCGGTACCGCGCGAACGTGCTCGCGGTGCGCCGCGTCGAGGGCCGCCGCCCGGTCTGTCACACGGAGGTCGCCCTCCGCGATCTGAAGCTCGCGCCGGGCGACACGCTGCTCGTCAAGGGTCGGCGCAAGTACCTGCGTAATCTCAACGAGGATCGCGTGAACATCGTGCTCGTGGCGGAGCCGGACGCGACACCGGGGGTCTTCTTCGATCGCCCGCGCGCCCTCGGCACCATAGCGATCACGCTGGCGATGCTCGTCGTCATGGCGTTCGCGTGGCTCCCCAACGCGGTCGCCGTGCTGCTCGCGGCGGTGACGCTGGTGATCACGCAGTGCGTGCGCCCGGCGGAGGTGTACCGGTCGGTGAATTGGGAGAGCATCGTGCTCATCGCCGGCATGATCCCGCTGGCGCTGGCGCTCGACGCCACGGGCGGCGCGCAGCTGGTGGTCGCGGCGGTGGAGCGCCAGCTCGTGGGCGTCGGCCCGACGGTGGTGCTCGCGCTGTGCGTGGGCGTCACGTCGGCGCTCGGCCTGGTGCTGTCGAACACGGCGACCGCGGTGCTCGTCGCGCCGATCGCCGTCCGGCTGGCGAGCGCCTTCGGGATCGCCCCCGAGCCGCTGCTGATGGGCGTCGCGTTCGGGGCCTCCGCGGCCTTCGCCACGCCGATCGCCTCGCCGGTGAACGTGCTCGTGATGACGCCGGGCGGCTATCGCTTCGCGCACTTCACGAAGGTCGGCCTGCCGCTCCAGCTGCTCGTGCTCACCACGGCGGTGCTCGTGATCCCGCTCGTCCATCCGTTCTGAGGCGGGCGCGGTCGCGGCCGGCCGCGGGGTCAGAATCGGAGCGTGAGGCCCGGGCCGCCCGGGACCAGCGCGGCGCGGCTCGGGCGAGCCTTGCGCGCGCGCAGGCCGAGCACGAGCATGGCGACGCCGGCGGCGACGAAGACGGTGGCGACGACACCGCCGGCGATCGCCAGCTGGTTGCCGGTCCTGCCGCGGCGGACGAGCGACTGCAGGGCGGGGTCGTCCTCCGAGAGCGGGGCGCCGTCGTCGATGGCCTTCTGCGTCCAGGACTCGCCGTCGCGCTCGGCGCCGCGGCCGATCACGAGGCCGCCGGCCATCAGACCGAGGAACAGGCCGCCGACGCCGGTGGTCACGCCGCCGGCGATCATGAGGGTGCGGGCGCGACGGAGCTGGGCGGGGTCGGGGCCCGTGGGCTCGGGCTCGGGCGCCACGACGGGTGGAGGGGCGGGCTCGGGCGGGGCCTCGGGCTCGGGCGCGGGGCGCTCGACCGTGGTGGCGGCGCAGTCGAGCGCGGGGTTCTCGGCCTTGATGGCGGCGATCTGCTTGCGCACCTCGGCGAGCAGCTTGCGCGCCTTGCGGGTGTCCGGGAGCTTCTCGGCGCGGGCGCCCAGGAGCTGCTTGACCTCCGCGAGGTAGCCGTCGAGCACGCGCTCACACTCGCAGATCTGGGCGGGTCCCTCGCCCTCGGCGAAGGCGTTGCGGCGGGCGTCGACGAGCTCGAACAGCACGGACGCGCGGATCTCCCGCGACTTCGCCGGGATGTCCTTGAGGGCGGCGGTGAAGGACTCGGCCGCGGTCACGAAGTCGCCGGCGTCGCGCTCCGTGATGCCCTCTTGATAGCGCTTCGTCGCGGCCTCGAGCGCCGGGTCCGCGGCCGCGGCCGGAGCCGCGGCCGCCGTCGGCGTCGCAAGAGGTGTCCCAAGTGACATGGCCAAAAGTACAGCCAGCGCCCGACGTGCGTGGGCCGCCCGGGAGGGGAGGGGCCGGTGGGGCGCTGCGGGGGGCATCGGCGGGATGATATGTCAGCGCGGCGGGCGGCGTACAGGCGCGCGGACGCCCCCGGGAGATTTGCCGGGGCGCTATGGGGGCCGCGGGCGGCTGTCGGTGTCGGGCTGGTTGTCCGGTCGCCGCGCGGGTATGGTGCGCGCGCCGCATGATGAAGCACCGCCTCGGCGTCGACGAGTACGTGGCCGGTGTACGAGCAGGCGACCGGGCGGTGCTCGGGCGGGCGATCACCTTGATCGAGAGCCGGCGCGCCGACGACCAGGTGCTCGCGCAGGCGGTGGTCGCGGCGCTGCTGCCGTGGACCGGCGGGGCGCGGCGAGTCGGCATCACCGGGGTCCCCGGGGTCGGCAAGAGCAGCCTGATCGAGGCGCTCGGCGGGCACCTGACCGGGCTCGGGCATCGCGTCGCGGTGCTGGCGGTCGACCCGAGCTCGCTGCGCAGCGGCGGGAGCATCCTCGGCGACAAGACCCGGATGCAGGCGCTGGCGCGCGACCCCCGGGCCTTCGTGCGGCCGACGCCGTCGCTGGGCGAGCTCGGCGGGGTCGCCCGCAACACGCGCGAGACGCTGCTGCTGTGCGAGGCCGCGGGTTACGACGTGGTGCTGGTCGAGACGGTGGGGGTCGGCCAGTCGGAGGTGATGGTCGCGCAGCTGGTCGACTGCTTCGTGGTGCTGATGCTGGCGGGCGCCGGCGACGAGCTGCAGGGGATCAAGCGCGGCATCCTCGAGCTCGTCGATGTCCTGGCGATCACCAAGGCCGACGGCGAGGGCGTGACGGCGGCCAAGCTGGCGCGGGCTGAGTACGCGGCGGCGCTGCACCTGATGCGCCCGCGGCACGCGGCCTGGACCCCGCCGGTGTTGACCTGCTCGGCGCAGACGCAGGAGGGAATCGCTGGGCTGTGGCAGGCGGTGCTCGATCATCGGGCGGCCCTCGACGCGGCGGGCGTGTTCACCGAGAGTCGCGCGCGTCAGCACGAGTACTGGATGGAGCGCGCGATCGAGGCCGGGCTGCTCGAGCGCTTCCACGCCGACCCGGCGGTCGCGGGCCAGCGGGCGGCGCTCGCGGCCGAGGTGCGGGCCGGGCGAATGAGCCCCGACCACGCGGCGGCGCGGCTGCTGGGGCTGTTCATGCGCGACGAGTGAGAGGTCGTGGGCGACGGTCGCGGGCGATCGGTCGCCGTGGACGACGGTCGCGGGCGATCAGTCGCCGTGGACGACGGCGATCGCGTCGAGGTCGAAGCCGCCGCCGCCGCCGCCGCACCACGTGCGACCGCCGAAGTGGGCGACGCTGACGTCGAGCAGGCGGACGTAGCGGACGGTGGCGAGGCCGAGCTCGGCGAGGTCGAAGGCGTCGCCGCCGGCGAGCGCGGGGTCGGTGGGGTCCAGCATGTCGTCGCCGCCGGCGTGGACGAGGGCGACGCCGGCGCAGCCGGTCAGGGCGTCGTCGCCGGGGTCACAGGGGAAGGCGTGCCACTCGAGGCCGTCGGCGCTGACGAGCACGCGCGCGGGCTCGGCGAAGGTGCTGTCGCCGACGGGGATCGGGTTCTCGAAGACGATGAAGTCGGGGCCCGGACCGTCGACGATCGCCGGCGCGTCGAAGTAGAGGGTGATCTCGCCGCCGCAGCCGAGTGAGAGGACGTCGAGGCTGCCCATGCTCGCGGGGCCGGCGACCGGCGGGCCGTAGACGACCTCCGGGAGGCGGTCCTGGCCGAACACGGCGCCCTCCGGCGTGAACGACTCGACGCAGTCGATGAAGGCGTCGCTCGGCGCCGCGCCTGGCTGACACCGAAACTCGACCGGGCTCAGGTCGGTGTCGTGGGTGTCCGCGGCCGGGTCGCCGCTGCTGCTGTCGTCGGTGGTGCTGGTGTCACCGCTGGTGGCGCCGTCCGTGGTGGCGCCGTCCGTGGTGGCGCCATCCGTGGTGGTTGAGCTCGCGTCGACGTCAGCGGGCGCCCCGGGGTTGCACGCGAGGAGGATGAGCGCCGGGAGGAGGCTGCGTCGCACGGGCGGATGGTAGCGGGCAGCGGGGGATCCGGGCCGTGTTAGCGACGCGAGCTTACGCTCGCGGCCGTGGCCTTGCTCGCAGGGGGGACGCGCTCAGCCGACGTGAACGGCGCTCAGCGCTCGCGCAGCAGGCGGTAGCCGGCCCAGTGCAGCAGCGGGCCGTCGGCGGCGTCGTCCTCGGCGGTGATCCGCTGGCCCTTGCCGCGGCCGATCCCGAAGATCTGCGCGTGGCTTTCGTCGACGAGCTTCAGGGCGTGGCGGGACAGGGTCGGCACTTCCTTCAGCGGCGAGAGCACGCGCAGGCACAGCTGGTCGCCCTGGCGCTCGAGCTCGACCTCGTGAAACGCCAGCACCTCGTCCGCGGGGGCCGCGACCCGGTACTTGCCGAGCCGGCGCCACCAGTCCTCAGGGACATGTTCTTCGGGACAGCGAACGGCGGCCCGGCCCTCGACGTCGCGGATCCGCGTGCCGAGCACGTGGTGGCCGGCGACCGGGCGCAGGCGTACGCGCGCGTCGGGGTTGATCGAGCTGCTGAACTCTCCACCCGCGGCCGGTCGCAGCCAGACGGTGCCGGTCTCCGAGCGCGAGACCAGAGCGCCGTCCTCGACCTCGAGCTCGGTGACGTCGCTGTCGGTCGCGTAGCGGCCGGCGTGGGCCCGCAAGGCGGCGAGGCCGAGGCTGACGGGTGGGGTCGTGTCGCCGTCGCCGCGGCTCGGCGGCAGGTCGATGCCGTGGCGCTCGAGCAGCGCGGTCTGCATGGCCGTGATGGCGAGCTGCTCGACCCCGCTGCCCTCGCGGGAATTGGCCATGGCGACCACCGCGAGGCCGTGGTCGGGCAGCACGCACATCACCGATCGGTGGCAGAAGGTGCGGCCGAGGTGCGTGCCGACGCGGCCGGCGTAGTCGAGGCCGTTGTGACGCAGTGACAGGCCGAGGCCCCAGCGCTCGTCGAGGTCGAGGGGGCCCGCGGGTTGCGGGTCGAACATGGCGGCCGCGAGCGGGCCGCCGGCGAGCAGCCAGCGGAGGAGGGGCAGCATGGTCAGGACGCTCCCGTGCAGTCCGGCGGCAGGGGCAAGCCGCAGCGGTGGCTCGATCACCCGCCGGTTTTGATAGTAGGCGGGGAGGTCGGGAGGGGCGGTGAAGCTCGGGGCAGCGGCGCCGAGCTCGGCCGCGACCGACGCGGCGAGCAGCTCGGCGAAGGGTCGGCCGGTCGCGCGCTCGAGCGCGTGGGCGAGCAGCGTGTAGCCGACGTTGGAGTAGGCGTGCCACTGGTCGGGCGGGGCTATCAAGGGCTCGTCGGCGATCTCCCGCACCAGCTCGGTCCACGGCGGACCGGCGCCCATGCTGCCGCGATGCCAGTCCGAGAGCAGGCCGGAGCGGTGGCAGAGCAGCAGTCGCGGGGTGATCGCGTCGACCGCGGCCCCGCCGCTGCGCAGCTCCGGCAGGTACTTGCGCAGCGGGGCCTCGAGGTCGAGGTGCCCGTCGGCCGCGGCACGTAGGGCCGTCAGCGCGGTGTAAGGCTTGGTCAGCGAGCCGATCGCGTAGACGGTGTCCGGATCGGCGTCGAGATCGGCCTCGAGATCCGCCTTGCCGTGGCCGCGTGCGAAGGCCAGCTCGCCGTCGCAGATCACCGCCACGCTGAGGCCGGCCACCGGCGTTTTCTTGCGCCAGGCCGCAGCCAGCTGATCGACGATGTCCTCGGTCTCCGGTAGCCGCGGCGCGGCGCCTTGCCGCATCGACCGCTTCGGCGTCGGCGTCGGCGCGCCGCAGGCCAGCGCACCACCGGCCGCCAGCGCCGACCCGGCCAAGAAACTTCGTCGACCGATCATCCGTAGCGCGTACGCCCGAGCGCTCACGCCGGTCTGCGGGCGCGGCGACGCCAGGCGAGCGCGCACAGGGCCAGCAGCGCGCCGGTGGGCGCCGGTGGGCCGCTATTGCACGCGCAGCCGTGATCGACGAGGCCGCCCTGTCCGGGCGCGGTGGTGCCGGTGGTGCCGGTGGTGCTGGTGGTGCCGGTGCTCGCGTCGGCGCCGGTGGTCGGGGTGGTGGTCGTCTCGTCGGCGGCGGGCCAGGGGGTGCAGCGTTCGGGGTCCCAGGCTGCGTCGTGCTGCAGCACCTCGCAGGTGTAGGGCGCACCCTTGCACGCCTCGGCGAGCGCGGGGGCGTCGGGCTCGAGGGCCTGCATGCCGAGCTGGTCGGCGACGGTCTGGCCGTGGCACTGCTCGGGCGTCGTCACGGTCGCGCCGGTCGCGAGGTCGCGGAGGACGACCTTCGTGCACAGGGGCTCGCTCGCCTGCGCCTGGAGGTCCAGCACGGGGCCGAGGAACAGGCGCGCGGGCTCGGGCTCGCCGTCGACGACGAGCGTCGCGGTGACCATCGGCGGGCTGTCTGGGGGCAGGGTGAGCGTGATCGTCAGCGCGACGTGCAGCCGGCGCAAGAGCGTGAGCGGGGCGCAGAAGCCGGTCTGGAACTCGACGTCCGGGTGGCCTCCGCCGCAGCCCGAAGACTGCCAGAACGGGAAGGCGCCGTCGCAGCACACGAAGTTGTAGAGGCTCTGTTCGACGGTGTCGACCAGCTCCTCGTCGACACCGACGGCCGGCTGCACGAGCGGCGGCGCGGCGGCGGCGGCGACCGTGAACTCGAATTCGAAGGGGACCTGTGCATCGGCGCAAAACTCCGCCTCGGGCGGGATCGGCCCGTTATCGAGGGTGCCCTCCACGAGGTATTTGGCGAGGGGCACGAACTGCTCCGCCGGGCGCCAGGCCAGCACCCCGGCGACGCCGATGTCCTCGAGCGCGCCCGCGACCGGCATGCCGTCGAGGGTGACCTGCAGGTCGACCTGGGCCGGCGTCACGGTCGGCCCGGCCGGGCCCGTGAACTCGATCGGCAGCACGCCGTCGAGCGGGATGTGCTCGGTGTGCGGCGCAAACGCCCCGGTGAAGTACTCCAGGTCCCCACAGGGGGTGCCGAGGTCGAGGCAGGCCGCGGCACCGTCCGCGCGCGCGCAGAGGACGAGAGCGGCGAGCAGCGGCGCGGCTTTCCGGGGCATGCTCGACCATATCGCAATTGTCGGCGTCGCGGATGAGCGGCGACGGCTCGCGGGACCGCGTCGCGCCCGGGCGCTCGCTCAGGGGAGCACGGCCTCGATCGCGGCCGCGAGGTCGCGCTCGAAGCTGCGGCCCTGGTGCACGCGACGGATCTGGCCGGCGGCGTCGATGAGCACGAGGTGGGGGAACATCTCGACGCGGAAGCGGCGGACCATCGAGCGGTCGTCGAGGGCGATCGGGAACGGGAGCCCGCGCGCGTCGCGGTGGGCCCGGACCAGCGCCGGGACGTCGCCCTCGCGGTCGGCGTTGACCGCCACGACCGCGAGGCCGCGCGCCGCGTAGCGCTCCGCGAGGGCGCGGTACATCGGCATCTCGGCATCGCAAACGCCGCACCAGGTGGTCCAGAAGATCAGCAGGTGCGGGCGGCCGCGCAGGTCGGCGCTGCGCAGGCTGCCGCCGTCGAGCAGCGGCACCGCGAACTCCGGCAGCGGATCGCCGACGGCGACCGGCGCGAGCGTGGGCCAGCGGTCCTTCAAGAGCTTGAGGTCGGTGAGCGCGCGGGCGGCGACCAGGGCCAGCACGAGCCCGCCGACGACCTGCGACAGGCGAGCGCGGCCGGGTGTCCTCGGGGGCATGTCCTTCGGGACAGGTGCATCGGGCGCGGGAGGAGCTGTCCCGGGGGACAGGTCGTCGGGCGCGGGAGGAGCTGTCCCGGGGGACATGTCGTCGGGCGCGGGAGGAGCTGTCCCGGGGGACAGGTCGGCGGGCGCGGGAGGAGCTGTCCCGGGGGACATGTCGGCGGGCGCGGCGGGCGTCGGGGGGATCGCGCCGCGCACGCGCGCGGCGAGCAGCAACGCGGCCAGGCCGCCGAGCGCCGGCGCGAGGTAGCTCGGGCCCGGGAGCGGCAGGCCGAGGCCGGTCAGCAGGTGGGCGAGGGCGTCGATCACCAGCAGCGGGGCCAGACACAGGGCCGCGCGATGGGCCCGCCCGGGGCCGAGCAGCCAGTCGAGGGCGGCGGCGGTGAGCAGCCAGGGCAGCGCCGGGAGCA
>Ga0209480_10000361_pt1 | contig 38997 bp, 34 predicted proteins | sample JI61114C2DNA_FD_187501 | JGI IMG/M metagenome (GOLD analysis project Ga0209480, IMG submission 187501) | Wastewater effluent complex algal communities from Wisconsin, to seasonally profile nutrient transformation and Carbon sequestration -... | ecosystem: Engineered > WWTP > Effluent > Algae... | reverse complement strand
ATCGGCGCCGGGACGGTTGAAGTGGCCAGCGATGCGCCGCTCGGCCAGTCGAATTCCGATATCCGGCTAGCCAACGCTTCGCACCTGAGGCTGAACCCGGCTGCCGCCTTCACCTTTGGTCACAGCCTGACGGGTAACGGCATTCTCGAACAGACCGGCCAAATCGTAACCTACAATGGCACCTCATCGATCAACGGCCCATTCGTCGGCAATTTCACGATCAGCGGCGGCACTGCGATCATCAACAGCGGCAGCCAGTTCGGCACCGGGACGATCACCAACAATTCCGCGCTGGAACTGACCAATATCACCCTGAGCAACGCGATCAGCGGCACCGGCACGGTGACCAAGATCAGCGGCGGCACTGGTACCCTAACGGGCGTCAACACCTACTCAGGCGGAACCGATGTCGATGCCGGAACATTGCGGATCACCAATGCCGGTGCGGTCGGTTCGGGCGTGGTCAACATCGCGGGCGGGGCGAATTTCGAACTCGATTTCGCCTCAGACCTGACCTTTGCCAACGACATCACCGGCGCGGGCGGCTTGGTGAAGCGCGGCTTTGGGGTTGCCACCCTGACCGGGACCAACACCTATTCGGGCGGGACCGATATCCAGCAAGGCGGGATCCGGGTCGATGGCTTCGCCCGGCTCGGCACCGGCCCGGTGACCACGGCAAGCGGCACCGCCCTGTTTCTCGATTACAACGGCGCTGGGCAGCTGCTGCAGACAGCCCCGTTCATGACCGGCGATGGCCTGTTCGTGAAGGAGGGTACCGGCGATGTGGTGATGAGCCAGTCCAGCACCTATACCGGGGGCACCATCATCCTTGAAGGGCGGATCGGCCTCAATAACGGAGACGCGCTGGGCACCGGCAACATCCATGTCACCAGCGGTGCTGAATTGGGCATCGGCGGGATCGTGCTCAACAATACGATCACCGGCACAGGATTGATCCGCAAGACTGCGCCCAATTTGGCCGAACTCTATGGCGACAATTCCGGCTTCACCGGGATCTTCCGGGTTGAGCAGGGCGAAATCTTTGCGACCGACGGCAAGGCTTTTGGATCGGGCACGCTCCAGATCGACACGGGCAATACCGCCTATCTGAATGGTGGTGGCACCACCATGGCGGCGGATCTCACAGGCGGCGGGGTCTTTGAGAAGAGCGGTAGCGGGACCGCCATCCTGAGCGGCGACGGCACGGCTTTTTCCGGAACGCTCTCGATCGTCAACGGTACCGCGCAGATCGAAGGCACGCAGAACATCGGCGGAGCAACCGTGCTGATCGGCAGCGCCGGGACCCTGCAGCTCGACACGGCAGGGTTCACGGTGTTCAACAACACCGTGCTGGGCGCGGGCAACGTGATCAAGACCGGCACCGGCACGGTATTCGTGACCGGCAGCAACAGCTACTCCGGCGGGACCGATATTCAAGCGGGCGCGCTGCGGGTGACCGATGTCAGCTTCCTGGGGACAGGGCCGATTACGGTTCAATCTGGCGCGTTCCTTGATCTTTCGATCGCCGGTACGCAATCGCTCAACCAGACAGTCACCGGTGCGGGCGCCCTTCGCAAGTCAGACCTTGGCGACCTTACCCTGCTCAGCAACAGCCTGACCGGCGGGCTCGATATCCTCGGCGGACGGGTGATTGTCAGCAATGCAGCAGCAATCGGCGGCGGCCCGGTTTCGATGGCGGCTGATACCCAGCTGGTCTTCAACAACAGCACCACCGAAGGCATTTCCAACCCGATCAGCGGGGCCGGAACCTTGACCAAGGACGGCACCGGCCTGCTCGCGGTCAATTCGGCCAATACCTATAGCGGCGGCACGCTGGTCAACAACGGCCGGCTTGTCGCCAACGCCACGGGCGCGTTCGGCACGGGCCAAGTAGTCGTGCTGAGCGGGGCCGAAGTCGGGATTGGCGGCGTGACGATCGCCAACAACATCTCGGGTAGCGGAATGGTGATCAAAACCGCCAACAACACCGGCACGCTGACCGGCACCAACACCTATTCGGGCGGCACCGACATCCAGCAGGGCACGTTGGTGGTCAACAGCCCGGCGGCGCTCGGCACTGGCGGCGTTTCGACGGCTAGCGGCACCGCGCTGAACATCAATTACAACGGTGCCTCCAATGCTGTGATGACCAATGTGCTGAGCGGCAACGGCTCACTGATCAAGGACGGCAGCGGCACGGTGGTGATCAACACCGCGGGCAACACCTATAGCGGTGGAACCACGATCAACGCCGGGCGGCTTGGCCTCAACTTCAGCGATGCATTGGGCACCGGCAACGTCGTGATCAATTCCGGTGCCGAACTGGGCATCGGCGGGATCACGCTCGCCAACAATGTCTCTGGCGCGGGCCGGATCGTGAAGACCGGTAGCCTTACCGCCAACCTGACCGGGACCAACACCCACAGCGGCGGGATCGATATTCAGGGCGGCGCGGTCAATGTCACCGGCAACGGCGCTCTGGGTAGTGGCGCGGTTACGATCGGCAGCGGCACACAACTGAACTACACCAATACGGCCGCAGCGACCTTCAGCAATGGCCTGTCGGGTGCGGGCACTTTCAACAAGCTGGGTGCCGGGCAGCTGAGCTTTGTGAACAACTTCAGCATCGGTACGCTCAATGTGTCGGCCGGTTCGGTGCGGATCAATTCAATCGCCACCGGCAACGTCAATGTCGCCGCCAATACCCGGCTCGACGGGACCGGGCGGATCATCGGCACTCTGACCAACAACGGCACCGTGGCGCCGGGCAACAGCATCGGCACGCTGACCGTTCAGGGCAACTATGTCCACAATTCGGGCTCGGTGCTGGAAATCGAGTTCGACGCTGCTGGCAACATCGATCTGCTGAACGTCACTGGCAATGCCACGCTTAACGGTGGGACTATCCGGTTCGTGTCGATCGGCGGCGCAGAAGGTCAGGGCGGTACGTTCCTGAGCACGGGCGGCACGTTGACCGGCACCTTCACGACGGTCGAAACCGTCGGCGCACTGCTGCCGCTGGCGGTGGTTTATGAGCCGAACCGGGCATTGATGGGCCCTTCGGTGCTGACCGCCCGCCCCTCCACCTTCAACGCCCAGTCGCTGGCCGCAGCCGATACGACCCTGGGCTTTGTCGACAGCATCGGCGCGGTCGATGCCCGGCACGGCACCGGCAACCGAATCTGGATGACCGGGTTCGGCGCCTGGGGCAGCCGCAGCGCTTCGGGCACCACGTTAGGCTATGATCACAACGCCCGCGGGATCAGCGGCGGGATCACTTTCGATGCCGGTTCCGACCTCAATCTGGGCGTTTCGCTCGGGTGGGCCGATGCCGATATCGAACTGACCGACAACGGTGGCGGCGGCGACCAATCGAGCCTGCTCGGGGCAATCAGCGCGCGCTATGCGGGCCGCGGCTTCACCCTTGGTGGCGGGCTGCTCTACGGCAAGGTCGATCAGGATACCCTGCGCAATGTCAGCTTCAGCGGCTTTTCGGGAAGCGTCGCAGGGGAAACCGATTCGAACCTGTTCGGCGGTTTCCTTGGCCTTGGCGTGCCGCTCGGCTCCAGCGGCGGCTGGTCTTTCAATGCCAATGCCAGCGGCAGCTACATTCGCCAGGAGCAGGCTGGCTATACTGAAAGCGGCACCAGCCCGCTGCGCCTGCAATTGGGTGATCTGACCACCGAAACGATCGAGGGCCGCGCCGGGCTGACCGCCAAGACCCGGTTGTGGCAAGGCAACCAGGGCGGCGGTGAATCGCCCGAGGCGCTGAACCTCAGCGTCAATCTGGGCGGCCGGTTCCTCGGCACGCTGGGCGAACGCGAACTTCCGGTGACCTTTGCAGTCTCCAGCGCCGGGATCGTGCTGCAGGGCGACAAGCGCGACTTTGTCCAGGCCCAGTTCGGGTTGGGGCTCGACTATACCGCACCCAGCGGCGCGCAGTTCAGCCTCGGCTATCGCGGTGAAGCCGGCAAGGCCAGCCGCCATGCCGTGCAGGCCGGTGTCAGCTTCGCTTTCTGAGACCCTTCGGGTCGTGACCCGACCGGTGCTCCGGCCCCTGCTGAGAAAGCGCTGGTTCGAAGGGAGGGGGGCAGGCGCAAGTCTGCCCCCCGACTTGTTTGCGCGGCACCAATCTGCCGCAGGGCCATCAGTCTTTCAAAAAACCAACATTCCGGAGTGACCATGCGCCCCTTCTTGCTGGCAATGCTCGTCGTTATACTGGGGCCCGCTGCGGCCCAGGCAGCTCCGCCAAAGCCGAAGTATCTGAACAACCTCGACCGGGACTATCGCTCGGGCGATTGGGTGCTGCAATGCGCCAGCTCGCAGATCTGCAGGATCGTCGGGGTGGTCAAACGGTCTGGCAAAGACAGCCAAACCCGCGCGGTCGTGATGATCAGTCGCGGGATCGAGAATAATGCCAGATACTATGTGCGCTGGGCCTTTATCGATGACAACGGTTTCGTCATGCCGCCACCCGATGAGGCTGTTCGGCTCTTTGCCAAAGGCCGCCCCAGGATGCCGCCCCCGGTTACGTTGCGATTGGGTGCACCCGAAGGCAGCCCGGCCCATCCCCTGTACCGCACGCATTCGGATCACGGCTGGCGGATCGTTGCTGCACTGCGCAGTTGGCCCGCGGCGGTGCTGCGCAATCGCGGCAAGCTGATTTCGGAAATGCCGCAGGGCAATCTCGGACGGCTGCTGCAGATCATGGACGATCTGCAACAACCGCTTTCGTCAAAACTGACCAGGACCGAAGAAACCCAGTGGATGAAGGAGTATCACTACACCGTTGTGCGGGCACGCCGGACAGGCGTTTCGGCGGCGCCCGACCTGGTCCTGCAATCGTGCAAAAACCGGCGCCAGTTGAACGCTGTTGAAGGCTGGGAAGTCGATCCCGCGCATCTGTTGTGGATCGCCCATTGCCCGGATCGTGCCAGAACATTCATGCAGACGCGCAGGAATGCCAATGGCACGGTGCCCGGCGAATATGGCGCCCCGGTGGAATTCAACGTGACCGATACGAGGGGCCGCAAACGGCCGGTCCATGCCGCCAGCTTTGATAGCGAAACATCGCTATTGCAGCTGGCAATTGCCCAGGACGGACGCTGGGATTGCGGCCTGCAGTTGACCTATGGCTTCACCAATCAGGGTGGGTTCGGGGTGATCGAAGATCGCCGGATGAGCATGTGTCGCAGCATTCCTGAGGCCTACTGGCTGGTGGCCTGGGCCCCGACCAGCTGGAAATACGCCAGCCCACCCCCCCTCAAATGGAGGGAATGCGCTCCCCGCAAATGAGGGGGTAACCACCACCAACTAACTGGATTGGTGGAGCTGACCCGATGAATGCAGTGGCCCGGCCGTGGATTGGCCTTTGTTTCAAATTGATGGCCCTGTTGGCCGCGATTTTCGCTTTCATCTTTTTCATGCGGATGGACGAAGACCGCTCGCGAGTCCGCAACTACCGCGATTCCGGCACCGTATCACGGGCGGTGGTGACCGAGATGAAGCTCGACAAGGTCGTCTACGAAGGCCGCCGTGGCCGCACCCGCAGCCAGGACGTGCAATACCTGTTCGTCCGGTTCGATCCAGATTCGAAGGTCAAATACGCCGATTTCCCGGATAAGGTGAAAGAGGCAGATCTGCCGAGTGCTCCGGCGCTGACCGGCGATCCAGCCAAAGATGGCAAATACGTCGAACTGATGTCGGTCCCGCGCGCGCTCTATGACCGTACCAAGGTCGGCGACGTACTCACCGTGGTCGATGCGCCGTTCAGCGGGTTCGGACCAGAACTGGTTTCCGATATCCGCGCCTTCGATCCCAGCGAAGCCTATCCCAAGATGGCGATTGCCCTCGCCCTCGCGCTGTTGCTGTGGCTGATCGGTTGGCGGATCAGCAAAGCCTCGGCCCTGCGCGGGATCATCGAAGTTACCAAGATTCCGGGTGTCAGGCCATGAATGATTATCAACCAGCGCTCGATCAGCTGCGCGAACGCCGTAAGGGCAAACCGGGCGAGCTGACGCTGATGATCGGGCTGGCGCTGATGGTGATATCGCCGTTCGTGCTGGCGATCGTTCACGGCGAGGGCGATGAGTACGATGCTCTGAAAGCTCAGGGCATGGTCACCATGGCGGAGATTGCCGGGCATGCTTCGCGCGAGGAAAGTTACACCGATCGCAAGGGCCGATCCAAGACGCGGACCAACCACTATCTGAAGGTGCGCTACGATCTGAATGCCGCAACAACCTATCCTGCATGGAAAGCGAACGCCAAGCTGGCGCCCGCGTCCTATCCGGTGATCACCACTACCGAGTTCGAAGTGCCCCAACCCTACCTTGCGACCAATCCGGTCGGGACAAAGCAGCCGGTGGCACTGATGCGCGGCGATTCCAGCACGCTGGAACTGGTTGAACAGCTCGAATACGAAACCAGCGCCAGCTATTTCCTGAAATACTATCTGGCGATGGCCGCGCTGTTCGTGGCCGGACTGGCGATGACCGTCCACGGCTGGCGCAAGCGCTTTCCGCGTGGATAGGCTGCTTTGGGCAGCATTGGTTCCCTTGGCGCTGATCGGGGCAGCGCGTGCAGAGGATTCCGCCCCGGGCGAGTGGATTGCGCCCGAGGTGATGGAGCAGAGAGACTGGTCCACGGCCTGCGAGGAAATCGTCCCGGATTGCACAGCTGTCAGCGTGTCGCGGGCCTATGTTACCCGCATCACCGGCACCGATCCGGGCGACTATGCCATGCCCAAGCTGTGGGTCATGCGCCGCGCTGGAGCGCACACTCGGCCGCGGGTTTTCGTTGATACCAGCGTCTGGGGTGAAGCCAGCGAGCTCGGCGCACTTTCGCTTCATGTCTATTATGATTGCGATGGCGATTGCACCGGGCGCGCCTACCGCCTGAAACAGATCGAGAAGGGCCGCTATGAACTTGCGCCCGAACAAGTCGCGGCTTTTTTTGCCGAAAGCGCCAAGACCGGCAGAGCCGCAACCCGGCGGGCCGACGGGTCGATGCACGGGATCATCAGCACCAGCGGTCTGATCGCCGCGCTGCGTTGGATGGATGAAAGCCAGGGCCGCACCGGCACGGTAACCGCGATTTTGGCCAAGGGCAGTAAAGCCGCCAGCGCTGTCCCGCCAGTCAGCGACCGCCGCAAGGTCAAGGTAGTGCGCGGACGGATCGAACCCTCGCTCGAAGTGCCCAATCACCCGGAACTGATGCGGATCCGCGCGCAATATTGCCCCGGCACCGATCCCGTGTCCGAAACCAACATTCAGCGGTTTCGGTTGATCAATGGCCATACGCTGTGGTCAATCATCTGCGCAGAAACTCCCCACAACCCCACGCACCTGTGGCTCGTCGAATATGCGCCCGGCAGGATTGGACTGTACCCGCTGCCTCGCCCAGAACAGGGCCGCACGCCGCAGTTGCCGATCCTGCCCCACAGCACGTTTGATCCCGCATCGGGTCAGTTGACCGGATACTATGCCGGTCAAGATCTCGGCAGTTGCGGCTGGAAGCGGCGCTGGGCCTGGACTGGTCAGGCCTTTGAAATGATCGACGCGATTGAAATGCCGGCCTGTATCGGAATCCAGCCGAACCAATGGCTGCAAACCTACCGCGCCGTGCCGCAATGACCGCTCCGACGCGAAAATTCGTCCAATTCGTCGGACCAGATCGACGGTAAATCGGGGATAAGACCACTGGGTAATTCGGAAAGGCGCAGGTGAGCGTCAAGCTCTGGCTGATCCATAAGACACACGAGGACAATTCGACCAGTGACGCAGTCAATTACTAGCGAGCCACAGCAATCGATCGGCGCATTTTGGGCTCGCGTTCTCTTGATTCTAGTTGCCGTTTTGGCGTCCTTTTGGGCGATGTCTGTGCTCAGCGAGCAGTCTGTGCGCCCAGATGAAATGCCAAGTCGACCCTGGGTCGAATACCAATTGCTCGACGAACAAGGGAAGCCTGTTGCTGGCAGTGCTGTGCAACGCGCCGACTACAAGAACAGTCCGATTTATCGCGCCGCGATTGGTAAGGGCAGTCCGCGGGCCGTCTTCCGCATTCCGTTTGATCGAGACCCCAGTCTTGCGGAACATGCTTTCTATCTGGCCGGCACCCCGGGATTGCAGGAAATCCGCCTGAACGGAAGCATCGTTCAACCCAATGTACCGCTCGACACGCGGCGAGGAGCAGCGGACGGCGGTGCCGTTTACTACATTCTTCCCAAAAATTTGCTTATGCTTAAGGGCAATGAAATTCAGGTGTTTGTTGAAACCCAAAGCTCTGTGCTGCCTTTGGCGGCATTCACTTTCAGCGCCCCCGAGGATGCGGCCAAGGCCGTTGGCTGGTCAATGTTTTTTGATAGCACGCTGGCGGTCATCGCATCGTCATTTCTCTTCTTCGCGCTTCTGCTGTGTTCCATCGTCAATTGGCCGCCACAGGACCGAAAGCGGATTCGCGCGCTGATCGGTTTGATGACGATTTGGATGGTGCGAACCTATTTCATCATCTTTCAAACACCATTCGAGATTCCTTTCCTTGTTACCTATTCGGCATATTACATCCTTGAATCGTCGGCACTGATGTCGATCGCCCGGTACATTGCCATTGACGCCAGTCTGTCCCGCAAATGGTCCACCGGTATTGCTGCTGTTTGGGCGTTGCTGCTGACGTTTTCCATTCTGACTCCGATCTACGGCTTTTTTGTCGGTCCGACTGCGCAGGCTACCATGGCCTACTTGCCTTTAAGCCTTGGGGTAATTTCGGCCGCGGTACTTGTCCTTGGCCTGGCCCAGTTGGCCGCCAGTATCGCGCGGCATCGCGATGGCCGCTGGATCGAGAAACTCGCGATCATGCTTTGTCTTACCGCGCTTTTTGTCGATATGATTGACTCAGCGTTCCAGCTGTCCATTCCATTTTTCCCCGAACTTCCTTTGACCTTTTACAAGGCAGTTCCGTTTGGCCTGCTGCTGGGGCTTGGGATTGTGGCGTCGATCGCCCGCGAGGCCAGTGAGGCGCGCCGAACAGTAACCCAATCCAACGAAATCCTGGCCGCACGGCTGGAGGAGCAAAACGCCAAGCTTGAGCGCAGCTATGACGCGCAAAAGCAGATGCTGCAGCGCCAGGTGATGCTGGAGGAACGCCAGCGGATCGTGCGCGATATGCATGACGGGATCGGCGGCCAGCTGCTCGGTCTGATGATGCAGGTGCGCATTGGCGGCGTGGAGAAAAAACAGGTCGAGGAGGGACTTCAATCGAGCATCGCTGACCTGCGGCTGATTGTCGATTCGATGGATACCGCCGAAGACGGACTCGCCGAAACGCTCCGCTCGTTCGAACACCGCGTGCGCGCGCAGGTTGAAGCGGCGGGGATGACCTTCACGGTTGCGCATGGCCTCGATGACGGCAAGCCCGGACCTGGTCCGCGCCCGACCCTACAAATTCTGCGGATACTGCAGGAAGCCGTGACCAATGCCATGCGGCATTCGGGCGCCCAAGAGATTGCGCTTGAAAGCCGCTATGGTCCTGACGGCACGATCTGCATTGCGGTTCGCGACAACGGCCATGGCTTGCCGGCAGAGATCCGAGGCGGACGCGGCCTCGCCAGCATGCGAAGCCGCGCCGAAGCGGTAGGCGGCACGCTTGTTATCGACAGCGGCGATAGCGGCACCACCCTGGCCCTGACCTTGCCCGAACCGCAATAGCGCGCCCCGCCCCCTCTTTCTGAGGGGATGGAACGAAGCAGGCCACTACCGCAGGCTAACCCGGTCAAACTTGGCAAGGGGTAAAACGATGCGCGCAGCGACAAGTCTTCTATCAGCAGCCGCAATTGCGCTGACGATTGCCAGCGCCGCGTCGGCCCAGGATGGCCGCCGCACCCGGCAGTCTTCCGCCAGTAGCAGCTCGCAGACCGCTGCTGCGCCACTTTCGCAGGACCCGGTCAAGCGGACCTGGGACTTTACCAAGCGGTTCGGAATTCCCCGGTTTGCAGCGCGCGGCGGCTGCACCAATGATAGCGCCGAATTCAAGCAGTTCATTGCTGACTATAACGCCCGGGTTGACGAATTTCTGGCCGGGCCAAGCGACCCCAAGAAACTCAAGCTGGAGCGCGGCAACTACCAGCGCCAGGTGCTGGGCAGCGGGCGCGATATCGATACCTACCTTGCGACCTATGCCGAAACCGGCAAGCGCAGCCCCGATGGCTATGTCCCGCCGCTTGCCGAGGACATCTGCCGCGCCAAGATGCAGCGCTATAATCTGATTGCGATTCGCGAGGGGTTGAAGGCGATCGGCCGGGTCTATCCCGATATGGCAGAGGTCGCCCCGATGCTGGCCAGGGCCAATGCCGCGATCACCCAGATCGGCGATGACCGCGCGCTGCAGGCCCACGTCGCGAGTAACCGCAACGCCTCCCTCGCCTCGGTCCGGATGAAGCCCGCCGTGACGCGAAACGCGCAATGGGAAGCGGGCCTGCGAAACGGTTTTGCCCAGCTGAAACCTGGCGAAACCATTCTCAAGGTCCACCTCTACAGCGCCAATTGGTACGTCCACAAAAACGAACTGACCGCGGTGCCCGAATACCGCCAGATCGGCGCCTGGGTGGCGACCAAACGCAGCGACGGGACCTGCTGGATCAACGGGATCGACCTGTGGCAGAACTATGTTGGCGGCGGCTTTGACCGCGGCGAATACAAGTTAGGTCAGGCCCCGCAGCAGATTCTTTGCGAGAATCTGTGATCGCACGAAGATTGCTCCAACCCAGCCAATTTTATGGGGGTTCCGGTTGCCGCGATCGGCCCTAGACTGGTCAAATTAGCTAGGGGCTGTCCGCCATGAAAACCCTGTTCTTGACCGTCATGCTGGCCGCCACCGCCGTTCATCGCGGGCCTGCACCAGAAGAGACCCGGACATTTGGTGACTGGATCGTCGGCTGCGACAACCTTGGCGCCTGCACTGCTGTCTCGTTGGCGGACGGCAAGCGGGAGCAGGACCCCGCCCAGTTGGTGATCCGTTGGAATGGTGCACGCGGGGCCCAGCCTCGGCTTGAGCTTGCCCCGCCGGGAGAGGCCGATGGCTGGTATCTCTCGGTCGATGGCAAACTGGTGACGCGCGGTACGGCTTCGTGGTCTGGCCTGTCCGCTCGGCGGCTGATCGGACAAATGATCCGGGGGCAGCGGCTCGAAATCAATTCGCCTTTGGGTCTGGAAGTGCAGAATTCCTCGCTTAGCGGGCTGACCGCCGCACTGCTGTTCATCGAAGATCGGCAGGGCCGCGTCGGCACTTCCGAGAGCATTATTCGCCCCGGTCCGCGGCAGCCCGGGCCGCTGCGCACCGCCCCGGCAGTCCTGCACACCCCGCCGCGCTCCAGCCTGCCGCCGCCCGCGATCGATGCCGCGCCGCTATTTGCGAATGACGGCTGCGATGAGGAAAGCCTGGAAAGCGACCTGCCTCAGATCGTCCGGCTCGATCCCAAATCGACCCTGGTGCTGGTCCGCTGGCGCTGCGGCCACGGCGCCTATAACTTCCATTTCAACGTCATGATCGCGGACAATACGGGCCGCATGCGGCCGGCTGAGCTCGATTTTCCCGGCGGCTTGTCGGGCGAACGCGATGGCAACGATCTCACCAATGCCGGCTGGGATGCCGAACGGCGCCGGTTGACCTCCCACCCACTCGGTCGCGGGATCGGCGATTGCGGCGTGCATAACGAATATGTCTGGGACGGCACCCTGTTCCGCCTGGCGCTGCGTACCGTAATGCCTGAATGCCGCGGCGCACGGCACTTCATCCCGACCTGGACCGCGAGCATCACCGCGCGCGTTGCCTTCAATTCAACCCCAGCTTACGTTCGATATGCGGAGCAATGGTCTTCGTGATAGAGATGATTGTGAACATGAGCGCGAGCCGAAATGAACCTCTGCAGAACTGCACGGAAGCCGCGAAAAAGCGCTGCCGATTTCTATGCCTTTGGTGGCTTGCTGGCGGAGCGGGAGGGATTCGAAAAAGTCATGTAAAAACATGATCTTAAAAATGAACTTGGGCGAAGGAATGGGCTTTGCCCACAATTTATCCCACCGGGCAAAGTCCAGTGCGCGACCGTCCAGCGCGGTCCGTTTCTATGCGGGGGAATGTGAGAGTTTCAATAGCCGAAATCGAGCCGGCTTACCAGCATGATTTTGTCGGCGAAGACGGTTTTGTGTCCGCCCCAAGCCACACGCGATTTTGGTTGTCCGTGTTCCTTTCGGGACCTTCGCTCAACCGGCGATCTCTGCATCGAGATAGGCCTTCACCCGCTGCATGCCCACAAGACCATCGGCCTGCATGACGTCGAGCGCGCTTTTCCTGTCGAATGCAGCATTCTTCTCACCAACCCAGCGTGCAGCCCGATCGCCATCGGGAAAGATCTGCCGCAATGCGGCGTGAATACCAAGCAGCACTGCTGCTCGCTCAGTCCGCTCACCGCTTGCGCCGTCAAGAAGAGAGTCGGGCGGGACGTCTGGAACACCCCAGTGCGCGAGTAGAGTAACGGCAGCTCGCGCCATCGCCTGCGTCTCGTCATCCTGGTATTGAACGCTTGCGGAGGCCATGGACGGATTTTCTGGAATTCGACGTCCTGTCTTAGCCGAAGATGCGCCGAGACGCCACCACAACATCTTCCCGATCGGTAAGATGGACGATCAAACGGCACTCGGCAGCCATCTTTCTTCCCGTTCGGTAAGAAAATGACTTGATCAGTCTATTCGATTGTGCTTTCTTCCCGCTCGGTAAGACTGCCATGATTGAAGACGCAACCCAATTCGGCGCAGCCGTCGCCTCCGCCCGAAAGGCTCTCGGCCTCACCCAGCGAGAGCTGGCGCTTGCCATCAACAGCGGTGAGCGCTTCATCGTCGATCTCGAAGCTGGCAAGCCCACCGCGCAATTGGGCAAGGCACTCGCCGCCGCCCGTGCCGTCGGCCTGCGCCTAACCGCAACAGGCACTGCACAGGGCTGACCATGGAACTGCCCATCCACTTCGGCAATCGCCAGGTCGCCACAATCAGCGCTGACGCCCAGGCAACAACGCTCACCTACGCCGACACCTGGCTTGGCGCCCCGGATCGCTTCCCGGTCTCACTCGCCATGCCGCTGCAGCGAGAGCCCTTTGGCAGCGAACGGGTCCTGCCTTGGCTGATGAACCTGCTACCCGAGGGCGAACCCTTGCGCGCGATGACCCGCGCCGCGGGCGTCGCCCCCGAAGACGCGCTCGGCCTGATCGCCGAAACCGGCAACGATCTCGCAGGAGCGCTCAGCATCGCCCCGCAGCAGCCACGCGGCGAGCCGGGCTATCGCCCGATCCCGGATGCCGACGCGCTTGAGCGGATCATCGCAGAATTACCCGCCCGTCCCTTCTTGATCGGCGAAGAGGGCGTCTCGATGAGCCTCGCTGGCGCACAAGACAAATTGCCCGTCGCACTGATCGAGGGCCAGATCGCTGTCCCCATCAGTGGCGCGCCGTCGACCCACATCCTCAAGCCCGACAATGCGCGCCTGCCCGGCAGCGTCCAGAACGAGGCGCTTTGCATGGTCCTCGCCCGACGGATCGGCCTCGAAGTCGCACCAGTCACGACCGGCGTTGCGGGAGGACGCAGCTATCTGCTCGTCGAACGCTACGACCGCACCGGAACCGAGACTGAAGTCCACCGTTTGCACCAGGAAGACTTTTGCCAGGCACTCGCCCGCCCGCCTGCTGCCAAGTACGAATTCAACGGCACCGGCACACGCGGCCCCTCGATCGCCAAAATGTTCGCGCTCGTCCGCCAGCACATGACCGCCCGTGACATCAACCGGCTGCTCGACGCGGTGATCCTGAACATCGCGATCGGCAACGTGGACTCGCACGCGAAGAACTATTCGATCCTGCTCGGCTCCGACGCCCCGCAACTTGCTCCGCTCTACGATCTGATGTCCGGCCTCGCCTGGGCCAACATCACGCAGAACCACGCCCAGGCCATCGGCGGCCAACGCCGAGGCCGCCACATCTATGGCCGCCACTGGCGCCGCATGGCTGAAGCCGCAGGACTGGCAGCGCGGGGGACAGTTCAGCGGGTAGAACAGGTCACTACGCGGTTGCTGCGCGAATTACCCGCAGCGGTTGAGGAGGTGGGTGCGATGCCTGCTGGCTCGGCGATGCTGGAGATTTCTGCCAAGGAGATCGAAGAGCGAGCGACCGAAGTTCGGACGCATTCTGGAATGGAAGGCGTTCCCGAAATTGCCTCGACAGAGGACGAAGCTCCGGCAATCGGAGCGAGCGCCTACTCAAGCGACGGGGGACCTAACGGCAATGGCTAAGGGCATCTTCGTCCACCGCACGGACTCGATCTACGATGACAGTCCGGCGGAGCGCTACCAGTTCCCCCGACAATACCTCAGTCGTGTTAGCCCCTGCATTGGCGATTGGATCATCTACTATGAGCCGAGCAAAGTCCGCGACACGCGCGGCTATTTCGCCGTTGCTAAGGTGGCAGACGTGGTTCCTGATCCCACCGCCAACGATATGTACCTCGCGCTGATCGAGCCCGGCACCTATCTCGATTTCGTCAATCCAGTACCTTTCAACGGCCCTATTGGCCTCGTCGAGCAAGGCGTGCTCAACGAGGCTGGCAAGATCTCGGGCCGCGCCCAGGCAGCCGTCCGACCGCTTTCCAATGCCGACTTCAACCGTATCGTCGATATTGGCCTGACCGATGACGAGGCCTTCCTGCCGCGCGTGGACCAACTCGATGAAAACATCGTTCGCGAGGAGCGCGCACCATTCGTCTTCGAAGTTGAACGCGACCGTGTCGCCAACCTCGGATCGCGCCTCGTTCGTGACCGACTTTTCCGCCGACGCGTGGTCCAGGCATACGACGCGCGCTGCTCGATAACCGGGCTCAAACTTATCAACGGGGGCGGCAGAGCAGAAGTCGAAGCAGCACACATTCGCCCCGTCGAACGTGGCGGCCCGGATATTATCACCAATGGGATAGCCCTCTCAGGAACCATCCATTGGATGTTCGACCGAGGTTTGATTGGGCTAGGCGACGACCTCGAGATCCTGATCAGTAGGCAGGCCAATGATCCCGATGGAATCCGCGGAATGATCAACCGCAACGGTTTCGCAATCCCGCCAATTCGGGCACTAGAACGTCCCCATCCTGGCTTCTTGGCCTGGCATCGCGAGCACTGTTTCAAACATTGAACTGACTTGCCCCAAGCGCCGGGCGTCGCTCGACATCATTCCGGCCAGAATTGACTAAGTACCTAAACTCAAAGCAGGATTTTCATCGAATCCATCCTCAGCAGCGGGTCGAAGTGTAAGGCACACCCTACGCCACAGGTTGTGGCTGGTAAGATACTAGAAAGATTAGAGAAATTTGCACTTTCGTAGCTTTGTCACTTCTCAATCAGACTAATTCACAGCAATTAGTTCAAATTACATGCAGGTGGAATCGGTCGAAGGGCTTGACTTTTGTGAGAACATAAATAGAACAAATAAGCCTTGCGAAGCGCGAACCAGGCTCCTCAATAAGGAAGTCTGGAATGAACAAGAACAAAGCAGTTCAAGCCTTTCTCCCCTCGCATATCGTTGCCTGGATCGACGGCGAAGCGAAGCGAGCGAAGGCGACACGCAGCCAGTGGATTGCCACCTTCATAAATGACCTATTCCAAGGTCAGGACGTGCGCGAAGAGGCTAGGGAAAACACCTTCCGCATTCGCCGGCAACTCGCGTTCGCGATGTGCGCGCTGGACAGTTTGCTCGATGCACATCCGGATCCGAAATTACGCCAACGCGTAATCGAAGCATTCCAAATCCGCGTCGAGCGCGAGCAACTGGGAAGCCCTAAATGAGCGCCCGGAAGAATCCGGCCAGGACCGGAGATCAACAACTCAACCTGCCATTCGCTTCCGCGCCCAAGGCGTGCCGATCGAACAGCGCCGAACCTCTGGCGGTACGGATTCCAGATGCTGTCCGAATGACCGGGATAGGTCGATCGAAGTTGTATGAACTCATTGCATCTGGGGACCTTGATACGGTCAAGGTGGGCCGTTGCACACTCGTCCCGATGGAAAGCCTGCGAGCTCTTTTGAACAGAGCGCGCGTCGCGCCTGGCCGTGCTATTGGCGGATAAGTTGGACGTCTGGGACTGTTCGGACTTGGTCCAAAAAACCGGCGAAGCGGACGCTCGTTCAGACAACCCTGCTGACGTGCCCCCCTGAAATGTGACCGCTTTCTGGTAGAGTCTGACGAAAGGATTCGAACGATATGAAGCGGAGCAGGTTCAACGAAGAGTAGATCTTCGGGATCTTGAAGGAGCAGGAAGGCAGCATGCCGACCGCGAAGGCCTAGCGCTATCCTAACGTGAGCTTTGACGTAGTCCACCCTTCCGCACTGCGCCACTGGATGACACCGTAGCGGGGTGAGTGAAGGTTGATCGGGGTCACAAAGGCAGCGGCGCGATCAACGTCGTCATCGTCCTCAGTCTGCATCGGCCCTATCGCCATGCCGATAGGCGCCGTGTCTGCATCGAGATGACCATAACGATAGGCAAGCGCAGAACTGGTGACGGCGAGAAACCGGGATTGCGCGGTCTCGCTCAAATTGACGGCGCGCCGATGCGCCCACCTGCCCACAGACAGGTTCGAATCGAGTATCGGAACCAGAACCCAGTCGGGCTGGAATTGCACGACCGCGTCGGACGAAATGTCGAGCTGCAGGTCTTGGCAAATCAGGACTATGATCCGGCCAAAACCATCGATGTCGACGACATTCAAAGCGCAGCCAGAAGCGTTATTCTCCAGCATTCGGCCGCTCGCTGCGGCATCGCACAGGCCCAGGACATGCCCGTCCTCAGCCGAAATCGAGGCTGGCCAGATCTTACGTTGGCGCCAAATGACCGAGCCCACGGAGTTGACAATTACCGCCTCGTTGAATGGCTGCCCATTCTCGGTGTCGTGCGTGTTCTCAGTGCCAAGCAACAAAAGTTTCGGTGCCTCTTCGCACTCTCGCAGCGAAGCACACACTGCATCCGAGTGATCCGCCGACATCACCAGTTCAGGTGCGATGACAAGTTCGGATTCCTTGACCGCGTCAATCGCAGCGATCAGCCGATTCTTCGCATCGAGACATGCTGCTGGCCCATAGGCAGCAAACGTCTGCCCGCAGATCTCGACCGCACATACGTCGAGATCTTCGCCAAGTTCAGCCAGCGGCACGAAAGCAATCCGCTCACTGCCTGGGCGCTCGATCGGAATGACACCGTCAAACATCCCCATCCCGACATGCGATAGCTCGATCGCAATCGGGGTCCCTTCGTGATTAAGCTCCAGCGACACACCGCTCAGATAGCTGAAGCGGTCCGCCAGACTGTCTGCGCTGCTCGCGTGGGGATGACGAGCGACACGCAGCAGCGGCCCGCGGGGCACCAGGGCAAGTTCTCCAGCCTGGCAGTATTTGCCCTGCAACACCCTCGAGTCGCGCAGTACTTCCATCCATGGTGGCAATTTGGTTGCTGTCTCTGACGGCGGGCGCGGCGTCCTGGGATGGATCGCTCCAAACGCTTCGTCGATCACGCGCATCGCACCAAGCTGGGCGCCGATCTCGCCAGCTTCCGAACTCGCCACAAGTGCTCGCAGCGCAGCAACTGCGAGAGCCGGATCTTCCAGATGGACCATATCCAGAGCTGAGTGGTGGAAATCAGATCCTACCTTGGGAGCACTGCTGCGTTGGCTGGCCGTCAGCACGGCCGACTTGCGCCAGTACTCCAAGAATAGGTGTGCCGGGGTTGGCGATGGGTCAGGTTCCTCCATCAGGTTCCATCGCCTTCAAGTCGCCGCCCTTTGCGCCGGGCAGGAGCCGGTTTCGCAAGCATCGTTGCGGCTGCTCCGAATTCTGCGTCGGCCTCGGTGATTCCTATCTCAAGCAACAATTGCCGCAGCGCCTGCAGTTCCGCGGAAAGCTCGTGTTGGGCCTTGATCGTCACGGTCGCCTGCCGCCGAGAAACATAGCGGATAACCAGCAGCGAAACCCTCGCGGCATCACGCGCTGCATCTTCCCACCCAGGCAGCTGTGCAACCATCAGGCGCTGGAGCAGCCTGGTTGCGGTGACAAAAAAGGTGCGGCTGGTTCGCGTCAGCCTCGCCTGACTGTTTGCAAATTGCGCGGCGCGTTCGGGTCGGAACGCCGCCTGGACAAATTGCAGCACCATCTCGTCATCGCCAACTTCCAGAATAGGTGCTGCCAACTCTGAGAACTGAAGACCGCCATAGCTCAGAGTCGAGCCCATGCGTACCGCCTCCAGGGCGAAATGTGCTCGTTCCTCGACATCCAAATGGTCTTCCAGCCGCACGGCCAAGTTGATGGCAAGATCGGTGCGCAAACGGGAAAGCTCGCTACGGCCTTCCGACCGGCCATCCGCCTTTTGATAGGCGCTCGCCAAATCATAGCCGCGACGAAACTCGACCACGGCGCGGTCTGGCGAATCATTGAGATAAGCCATACCTCGAAGCAAATGAATGTCGACCTCGCCCGCCAGGCGTATAGCGGCTTGGTCTGGAGAAAGAGAGTTTCGATCCAGGCTATCGATCAGCTTCTGGATATCAGCAATCGCCTGGAACGCGGCTTCTGTTTCGCGGCCGGACACGTGAATTCGGGCAGCGCGGCGGCGAAAACGCAAACGCAGTAACCGCGTCGAGATCGTCGGATCACCCGCGACCAGACTATCAAACTCATCAAGTAGAGCCTGCTCGTCCTCGCGATTCAGAAGCCCGCTATAGTCCAGCACCTTGGTGAGCATGTCGATGAGGAACGGCTTGAATTGGCTACCCCCCTCCAGAATTCGGGCGCGCAGCAAGTCGAGTGACTGGTTAAGCAGCTCGATGGCTTCATATGGCGAGGCGGCCTCATCCGATATCTCGGCGGCCGCCTTGACGAGCGTCTCGATATAATCGTCATCCAACTCCGCATCGTGCTCGAATTGCGCGTCGAGCGCACTTTCGACCAGATGCGACATCTCAAGCAGAGCACGTTCAGGATCTTGCGTGCGCAGCTCCAGAAGGTAGCTCGATGTCGCGTGCTTGGGCTGAAGGCGGCGACGCACTCGCTCCACCCAGTTCTCGTAGAGCGCCGGCATCTTGAGCTCGCGTCCGAGCAACTCGGATGCGACCCGCAGGTAGTTTTGCGACAACGGGTCAGTCAACGGATCACTCGCAATGATTGGCGCGAGTGCTTCATAGAAGGGAACGTTTGGCGAGGCTCCGATCGCCAGCGCGCGGAAGTCCTCGTCAACTGCATCGCCTGCAAATCCGCCGATCGTCGTGAGTTCGCGGCGAGCTCTTGCGCGCGCACTTGCTTCTTCAGAAGTGCCCTGACTGGCAATGCGCATGGGGATCGCCCGAAGTGTGACCTGCTCTTCGCGCTTGGCTCGAATGGCGCCGGCAACCTGCGCAATCCCCTCCATGTTCTGGCGGTTGAGAATGAAGCACAAGGCTACCTCGTCCGGCAGCTGCATCGTGCAAATGCCAGCGACATCAGCAAGTCCCGTACGGCTGTCGATGAGCACGAGATCATATTTGGACTTGGCCCAAGACCTAAGTGCGCTCAGCAATATACCCCCGGCATCCGCCGTGAAAAAGGTCGGCCACGAAATGGTCGCCAGAGCTTCTTCATAGGTATGCCCTTCGCCAATCTGCGCCGATCCAGCACGCAGAATATCAAGACAAGCAGGCCCCTCTTCCAGTTCCAGATCAAACAGCGGCCTTACCAACTCATCAAACGCGATACCGCTGTCGAAGCGCTCAAAATAACGCAACAATTCAGACCCATTGTCCGTTCGGCGGATGGTCTCGATCCAATCCCAAACCAGATTCAAGATGCCGGGAGCAGCTTTGAGCGCGCGCGCCTCCTGCGGCTCGACAAGCCCGCGAAAATAATAGCCCAGACCTGGAGCTTCCAGATCCCAGTCCATGACCAGTACGCGCAGGCCATTCATCGCCGCCAGGAACCCAACGTTGGCAAGCGCCATGCTCCGACCGACGCCGCCTTTGAACGAATAGAACGTTACAATGCGGCCCAGATCGCCATCCTCGGGCTCAGCAAACACACTCACGCCTGCGCGCTTTGCAGCGCATCATCGTTTGAGAAATCTGGAATGTTGTTCCAGAAGGAATCCAGGTTACCAAGCTTCTGGGACACCACGACGCTCAGTGCCTTGCGCGGCTCGGGAAGCACGCCCTTGTTACGCGTTGCTCTCGCCAAGGCTTTGGCCGCTGGTGTCAGGAAGTTGTAGACATGAACGCCGTCACGCCGGAAGTCCGCCGCGCCGATGTCGCGCAGCTTCTTCAGCTTGCGACTGACCGTCTCCACCCGCTCGCCAACTTCATCTGACAGCTCGCTATTGGTCTTGTCGCCGCAGGCAAGCGCATCGACGTAAAGTGCCATTGCCTCCGACTTCAAGACGGCCGCAAAATCTTCGCCAACGCGCCGGTCGCGCGCCTGCGACGACACGGTCTGCGCCATGCCGAGCTGGCCGAGCACGTAAGACATGCGAATAGGCGAATTCGCGTCGAGGTTCCGAATGGCCTCGATGACTGCCACAGGAGCCTTCGCATATCCGCGGCGCAGCGACTTGCGCACCTGATCGCTGAAACTGTCAAGCGGCTGGTCAAGCCCGCTGGCCAGGGCCTCCTCGAGCCGGATGGCAATGAGGTTGACTATTTCCGGGGTCATAGCGAAAATGCCGCCTTCTGGGTCGAAGGCGGCTGCGAGCGGCTCGTGGTTGGCGGATTTGGCGGTCATCGAAAGCTCCCTGCGCCCCCGTATAGCCGGGATTGGTGTAGGATCAATTACCAATCAATGATCAATAATTGATCATGAGCGCGATGGTTCCTGGGGCCTAGGCTCCATTCAACGCAAAACAAATTTCGGGATATCGAAGGAAATTTGCAGGCTCGACTACAGCATTCAAATATATTCATTAATTTCAAGCGCTTACTTTGTTGGCACGGCCTGCCTTGGACACCCAGCCCTGCAACCGCAGTACAGCTCAGCGCCGCCAGAACCAACGCAATCGCACCGCTTCTTATGCCCCAAAAAAATTGTAACCGGCCCGCCAAATTGCCAGCCACTGGGGCAAAAAGAGGGCAGGTAGGCGATTCAGACACCGGTTTGACAGCGCGTCTCAGCTCCCGATGTGACGTCGAAGCGGGCTGCAAGGAACTCGAGTCGAAGCCGCTTTCGTGCCGCGGACTTCAACCCGGCAGGAAGTCCCGAACCAAGTTTGGCGGGCCCTCCTGCTGCACCTTGGACGACCGCCCTCGGTTCATCGCCAAAGTCTACCGTGTCTTCTAATCAAGATCAGGTCGACAACGCGCCGCCGTCTTCGTCTACCTCCTTCGCCCGCACTCCTGTCGAACGCCTCGCCCATATCGAAATCTTCATCCGCCGGACCGGCGCCCAGATCCGCCGCGGCGATGACCGAGACTACTACAACACCGTCATCGACCGCACCTGGCTTCCGCGCTTTGACCAGTCCAAGCCATCGCAAAGCGAGGAGAGCCTGCGCATCATCATATCGTGCTGCATCCGCTGGCGCAGCGGGCTGACGGGAGTGGGTGAGGTGATAGTCATGGCAAGCTCCTCTCGTTGAAGGGACTTGCATCGTCTGACGGCGACCTCTCCCTACTCAAAGCCTCTGAATATCACGCTACCCTGCAGTCAGCGACCCTCCCAGAGCGCGGTTCGTGCCTGTCAGCGTCACCCGCCACAACAATACGCCGCCCAATCGGCCATCAGCGCCTTCCGCTTCTCCAAGAAATCGGTCCTTCGGTAAGCAGCTTCGACCTTGTTCGAATTGGCATGCGCCAGCGCTGCTTCGGCAACTTCGCCCGGAAAATTCGTCTTGTCCGCCACCCAATCCCGAAAGGTTGAGCGGAAGCCGTGGACGGTTACGCCGGCTTCCATGTCGCGGAGGATCTTGAGGAGAGTCATGTCCGACATGGGCGTTTTCAACTTCATGCCGGGGAAGACTAAGTCGGTGCAAGGCGCTCTGAAGGTTTTCGCGCGTTCGAGGGCCTCGAGGACTTGGGGCGCGAGGGGGACGAAGTGGGGGCGGCCCATTTTCATGCGGGTTGCGGGGATCGACCACATGGCTTTGTCCAGATCGAATTCGCTCCAGGTTGCGCCGCGGATTTCGCCGGAGCGGGCAGCGGTGAGGATCAGAACTTCCATCGCGACGCGGCCGACTGAGGAGCGTTCACGGAGTTTGGCGATGAAGGCCGGGATTTCGGTGTAGGGCATAGCGGCGAAGTGGCCGTCGTCTTTGGGCTGGCGGGGCAGGCCCTTGGAGAGCGAGCGCATCGGGGCTTCGCTGTCGCGGAGGCCGTTGACGTAGGCCCAGTCGAGTACCGCGCCGATCCGCTGGCGTACGCGGCGGGCAGTTTCGGGTTTGCTCAGCCAGATCGGAAGCAGTGCCTTTCGGATTTGCGGGCCTTCGATGTCATTGACCAGCCGTTCGCCGATGAAGGGGTAGGCGTAGGTTTCGAGCGTGGTGATCCACTGGACCTGATGCTTGCCGTTCTTCCAGCAGGCCTTGTGTTCGGCATGGACTTGTTCGGCGGCGAAGCGGAAGGTCGGGATGACGATCTTTTCCTTCTTCTTCTCCGCAACCGGATCGATGCCCTGGGCGATCAGGCGGCGATATTCGCGGGCCTTCTCTCGGGCCTCGGTCAGCGTAACGATTGACAACGAGCCCAGACCGAAGTCGCGGCGTTTGCCATCGACACGGACCCGCAGCTTCCAACTTCGTGAACCACCGGGTGCGATTTCCATCATCAGGCCTTCGCCGTCGATGTAGCGACCGGGCTCGGTGAGGGTTTTGATCTTGGTTGCGCTCAACTGCCCCATCGCACGTCTCCATTCCGATTTTGCCCACCATTTAGCCCACCAACGGCGGTGGGCTAAGGTGGATGAGCGTGGACGGCGACGGACGGAGCCAGCGCCGCAAACACAAGGAATATAGATGTTTTTTGGAAGTTTTTGAAGGGTCAAAACATGGGCCGGTGGCGGAGCGGGAGTCCGCCTAACTAGCATCCAGCCGCATCCGCATTCTGCCACAGAAACATCTAGAATAGGTGGTTTTAGTAAGGAATGGCCCGTTCGCTTGTCCAAATGCGTCCCGTTGCGTTCCCATAAAACCGCGCTATTATAGGGGAACTTTTATGGGAACGCTCTGCTCTTGGTGCCGTTGTGGCTCCACTTAGGCAGGTTCGGTTCCCGGACAGGGAGCGATAATGCCCAAGAAGCTCAGCAACGCGCTCACCCCCTTGACGGTGAAGAATGCAAAGCCCGGTCGCCATGCCGATGGTGGCGGGCTGCATTTGCTGGTGAAAGAAAGCGGTGCCCGGTCATGGGTCTATCGTTTTATGCTCAGCGGCAAGTCGCGAGACATAGGCCTTGGCACGGCTGGACCGGATGGCATTTCCCTTGCCGACGCCCGCAACGCTCGCGACGCGCTGCGCCTCAAAGTGAAAGTTGGGATTGACCCCCTTGAGGAACGGCAGCGGGAGGCCGCTCAGGCCCTTGCTGCGGCTCAGGCGGCACAAGTCGCCGGAATAACGTTCAAGGCTGTGGCGGAAAACTACATCGGCGCGAATGAGGATAGCTGGCGCAATAACAAGCACCGGCAGCAATGGAAGAACACGCTGGCCACCTATGTCTATCCGGTGATCGGTGAATTGCCCGTTGCCGAGGTAGGCACTGCCCATGTCCTGCAAATCCTAGAACCGATATGGAAGGCCAAGGCTGAGACTGCCAGCCGAGTGCGAGGCCGGATGGAAACGATCCTCGATGCCGCCAAGGCGCGCGGGTATCGTGACGGCGAAAACCCGGCCCGCTGGCGTGGCCATATCGCGCAAATCCTGCCTGTCCGGTCCCGCCTTACGCGCGGCCATCACAAGGCCATGCTCTATGATGCGATCCCCGCATTTGTCGGCGCGCTACACGAGCGAGAAGCTGTCGCGGCTCTGGCGCTGGAATTTACGATCCTGACCGCTGCCCGCACAGGGGAAGTGATCGGCGCGAAGTGGGATGAGGTCGATCTGGACAAGGCAATCTGGACGATCCCGGCCAGCCGTATGAAGGCAGGCAAGGAACATCGCGTGCCGCTGTCGCCACGTGCGGTGGGGATTTTGAAGTCAACGCAAGAGCTCCGCAAGGAATGGCTGTTCCCAGCGATCAAAGGCGGTAACTTGTCCGGCATGGCCATGTCGATGCTGCTTCGCCGAATGAAAACTGACGTGACCGTGCACGGGTTCCGGTCGAGCTTCCGCGACTGGTCCGCCGAATGCACGGGCTATGCCCATGAGGTCGCTGAAATGGCCTTGGCGCACACTATCGAGAGCAAGGTGGAGCGGGCCTATCGGCGCGGCGACCTGTTCGACAAGCGGCGGCGACTTATGGATGATTGGGCCACCTATTGCGCCACGATCCCGGCGGCTGGCGCCAACGTGACGCCCATTCGCAAGGCCGAGATCGGATAGATCTTCACCGGACGTTCGGCCCGATGGAAGTAGGCCAGCTTAGGAATTGCGCTCCATGGTAGCCTTATCCCCAATTGACCCGAATTTAGGCAGGACACATCATTCAGTTGCTAGGGGGGAAACATGACTGAGAATTACATCGATCAACTGTTGGAACTTGCCGCCGGAATTGTCACTTTGGCCGACGCCGAAAGCACGCTCGACAAGCGAGAATGGAAAGCGGCTAAGGAACAACACGATAGCCTGGAAGCCAAGTTTAAGGAGGTCCGCAACATATACGTGGACTTTCTGCTTGGCACGCCGGAAGGGCACGATCAGGCGTATGACCTCGTGGCCGCAGACATCGCGGCAATACGAGCTAATTGCGATCCATCTTGGGAGCCTGCCGTCAACTACGTCTCCGACCAGTTGCTTCCATACTTGCATAAGGAAGCTAACCGTGACCCAAGGCTCAGGAAAGCTATCAAAGCCACGCCTTGGGTATTGGGAGGGATAACAGTTATCGCATACTTCGCGATCCGGTTCCTCTCCGCGACACCAATCGATCATGCTCTAGAAACCAAAGAGGGCATTCAGGAACGTGCTTCCGCTGTTGTGAAGCTGCTTCGCTATGACGAGTGGATGGATACTCATGTGAGAAAGGGAGGATGGCTCAAGGGTATCATTCTTTGGCCAATCGAGCCAACTGAGGCCGAGATCAAGGGCGCGTCCGAATTTGCGGCGTTGGCATACGAAGCGCAGCAAGTAAGCGTTGAACAATTTAATTGCCCGTCAATCCAGCGCGGCTACGGAAACAAGCCGTCGCAGGAAGAACTCGACTATCTCTCTGAGACAGCGGATTACCTACGCGGTCCTAATGTCGAGTGGAAAGAACCTCCAGTCGTCACCGCCGTGGACGCCGCCAAGGTAGTGGGCAGGTGCTCAAACTGAAATGCCGCCAGCAAGCTATATTTGAATTTGCTATCCGCTCACTATTTAATTCGGCGGGGATAGGAGGGCCATCCGACAAGCGCGCTTCCCACGTGCTTCCCCGCCACCTTTTGGGAACCGCTAGGGAGGCGGAAAATATGGTAACGCATGGGGGCAGTGTCCGCCCCAATTCAATTTCCTGCCGGGATGCGATCCGGGAATTGCACCAGCGCGTTAAAGCGGCGGTGCCCGATGCCGATCCAGCGCCATGGCTCGATGTTTCCCCCGACCTTATCGAGATGTTTTCCGAGGGCGATGAAAGCGCATTCGTCCGCCGCAAGAAGATGGAAGAACGCTCCATGCTTGTCTTGCAGCGAGGCTTGCTATCGGGCGCGGTGCGGGCGCATTTCAGCGACGGATTGGAATCCTGCGATGTTCCCGGCTGGGCATGGGCAGGGGCAGAGCGGAACGAGTATGTCTGGTTCGAGGGGCGCTTGCCCTTGGACGTGTTCCTGCCAGACGAATGGCAGCGTTGGTCCTGTCATTCGGTCTATCTGGACCGCGACGCGTTCACCGAATGGATGGACAGCCAGCCCTTGCACGACTCTGCTGGCCTGCCCGCACTCCCGCCTCCATTTGACGCTCAGTCCAAGCCTGAGCCAGTTAAAAAGCGGCTTCCGCCAGATGCGCCGTTTGTCACGCTGTCAGAGGCTTTGACGTGGATCGCATTCGGCTTTGCGCTGGATCGGGACAGCCTCGACCGTGCAATTTCGGGGCACGCCTTCGATGCAACCGATCCTCAGGCCGCATTGGCCGCCGCTATGGCAAAGCTCGCTGTCCGGGCAAGCGGTGACCAAATCGCCACGCGCGGCAAGTATGTGGAAAGCCATTCGACGGATGAAAACAAGGTGCTCACTGCACCGATTGATCCGGTGCGCTTGGAGGATTTTGCCCAATTCGACATTCTCTATGACGGCTTGCGCTACGGCACCGGGCTGACTTGGGAAAAGCGGAACAGCACGCTCGATAGAGTTTTGCAGGATCGCCGGGACGCATTCCGCTCGGTCAAAGTCAGCCGCGCCGATTTATTGAAGCTGTTCCCCGATCAGGACGACATGGCGCGGGCGCTTTTTGTCCCACTGCCAGCGGCATTGCCAGAGATTGGCCCGGTCATGCCGCTGGATGAAGCATTGTCATGGCTGGCGCATGGCAAGCCGTCACACGATATAGAAATTTGGCAGAATACGGCTGGCGATCTGATGTTCCGTGATCCCAGCGGCGCGGTTATCGAACCTCGCGCGGACGGCTCCCCCCCGCCATTCATGGAGACATATCGCCAAGCCAGCCGCACGATCCATGAGGCACTGCGGGACGGCAGCTTGCCAGCCTATGTCGCGCCGACAAATGGCAGTCCGCTGCTTGTGCCTCGCTTCTATTGGAACGGTGTGAACCCGGAAGGCCTGCACCATGTCTATCGTGGCATGGCACCTGAGGATCACGGTGCCGGGTGCCCGGTTTTGCTGTCGCGCCTCAGATTCGACAGTTGGCGAGGGGCGGTCGCAATGCCCCAATCGGGAAATGCTAACCGCTCGCCATCGGTTAAAGCAGGCCGCCCACCGAGTGATGACGAAATTTTGGCCAAGGCAGATGAGATGAAGGCGCGCGGTCTAGACGGTCGGACGATAGCTAAAGAAATGAGGCTTGAGCCGGGATTTGAGAACGTGGCGACCACGGCAGTGCGGGACTTGATAAAGGGGCGTTGGAAGCCTGCCGGGAGACCCAAAAAAGCCGCATGAAAACCCGCATACCTCTCCGCACATGGGCAATTTGCTGCGGTTTTTTCGATGCCCCTTGATTGCCTCGGTTCAAAGCAAACCGAGGTAGTCCAATGCAATCCGTCAAGCACGATCCCCCGAAGATCGGTTACAGTATTCGGGAAGCCTGCCATGCGTCTAGCCTAGGCAGGACCACGCTATACAATCACATTTCGGCTGGTCGCCTTCGCGCCGTTCGCGTCGGTGGCAGGACGATCATTCCGGCAGAGGCGCTGCACGCTCTGATCGCGGGGGAGGCTTAAGCCATGCCCCTGAAAAGCAAAACCCCGGCTGGCACCGGGGCTTCGCGCGATAGCTTTGCAGGCCTGTCGCTCCCCCTCTCTACCCCTCTCGCCATTCAGGCGCAATTCCTGATCGCGGCGCATCACGTCCGGCCCGAACTGGCCGCGATGGTCGCCGCGCTCGCATTCGGGGGAGATGCCTACCATGGCTGAACGCTATCCCGACATTCCCGGTGCGAAAGGTCCGGACGGCACCAGCCAGGACGCTGCCGAGGCTATCGCGCCTTGCGTTTCCTACCTTCGCCGCGTCGCCATGCGGACGCTGGATCGGCTTGGCGAGGCAACGGTGCTGGAAGCCGTCGCTGTTGCCGAGGTCGCCCGCGAAAGTCTGCAACCGCGTTTCTCCGAACTGCGGGCCATGGGCCTTGTGGAACCGACCGGCGCGCGTCGCCGCAATCCGTCCGGCAAGGGCGCGGCGGTGCTTCGCCTTACCGAAAAAGGGAGGGCCGCACTGTGACCGATCCCGTTTCGGAATTTCTCGATGCCATGGGGGCGGCTGGTATCCGCCCCGTGGAGCCGATTGCCGACAAGCTCGCTGCCGGTGATCCTGTCCGCTTCCGCGCCGATGGCGATAAGCCCGGACGGCGTAATGGCTGGGCATGGCTGCACCTAGATGGCGTGCCCGCTGGCGTGTTCCGGCATTACCGGCTGGGCGTGCGGACGGTGTGGCGCGCGGGGAGCGATCCCTGTTCGCTGTCACCAGCCGAACGGCGCACGATCATGGCTCAGGCTCGCGAATGCGAGGCCCGGCGCAAGGCGGAAACGGAAGCCAAGCAGAAAGCGTCGGCTAGCACTGCCCGCGATTTGTGGCGCGATGCTGGCAAAGCCGATCCCGCGCATGGCTATCTGGCGCGCAAGGGCATTCCCCCGTTCGGTATCCGGCAGCACGGCAATGCGCTGCTTGTCCCGATGGTCGATTGCGGCTTTCGCCTGTGGAACGTCCAGCGTGTCTATCCGGACGGGCGCAAGCTGTTCCTGTCGGGCGGGCGCACCGATGGCCTGTTCTGGTCGCACGGCGCGTTCTGGCAGGATGGCAGGCCATCGGCTGGGCCGCTGGTGATCGGGGAAGGCTTCGCCACCATGGCGGCGGTCCACCATGCGACCGGGCACGGCGTTGTCGCGGCCATGTCGGCACGCAACCTCGAAACCGTCGCCCGCACCATGTGTAAGCTGTTCCCCAGTCGGTCGCTGATCGTCGCGGCGGACGATGACCGTCACCTGTCGGAGAATATCGGGCTGGAAGCCGCACAGAGGGCCGCTGAGTCCGTCGGGGCGCTTTTGGCCACTCCGTTCCCGGCAAATGCCGAAACAGGCTCAGCGGACTCAGGAACCGATTTTGCGGATATTCCGTCTGCCGAGGTCGCGGCCCGGATCGCTCAAGCCGGGAGGGATGACCATGCGTAACGCGACCGCTCCCATGGACTTTGCCGATATGTCGGCTGAGGACGTAGCCAGCCGCATTGCCGATGCCGCGCCCACGGGCAGGACCATTCGCGCAACTCCCTACCGTTGGCCCGATCCGGCATCCCTGCCAACCCGGCAATGGCTGCTTGGCCATTGGCTGCTGAGGGGTGAGGTTACGGCGATCATCGCGCCGGGCGGCACCGGCAAGAGCACGATCAGTGCCGCTTTGGCGTTGTCCCTTGCATCCGGCCAACCGCTGCTTGGCAAGCCGCTCCCGCGTGGCCCACAATCGGCATGGATCTACAACCTTGAGGATTCGCAAGACGAGCTGGACCGGCAAGTGTCCGCTGCCTGCCTGTTTCACGGCATAGTGCCGGACGACTGCCGAAACCGGCTTTGCGTCGATAGCGGGCTTGTCCAGCCGCTCTGCACGGCAACTGAGGATCGCGACGGCTTCGCCATTGCCGAGGGCGTGTTTGCTCAGGTGGCGGCGACGGTGCGGGAGCGGGGAATCTCAGTCGTGATCGTGGACCCGTTCGTGTCCAGCCATACCGTGCGGGAAAGCAGTAATGAGGCAATCGACGCCATCGCCAAGCGGTGGAAGCGGCTGGCTCAGGAAACCGGATGCGCGGTCGTGCTGGTGCATCATACCAAGAAGCTGGGCGGGCGTGAGGTGACGGCAGAGGATGGGCGCGGCGCGGTCGCCTTGCGCGATGCTGCCCGTGTCGTGCTGCCGCTAAATGCCATGAGCCAGGCCGAGGCCGAGGAACTGGGCATTACCGATCCCCAGTTGCGCCGCTCGCTGGTCCGCGTCGATACCGGCAAGGCCAATCGTGCTCCCCCAGACGTGGCAACGTGGATCAAGTTGGAAAGCCAGTCTCTCGATAATGGCGACGGCTCTGTGCCAGCCGATCATGTCGGCGTCGCGTCCCTTTGGGAAAAACCGGACGTGTTCCACGGGCTAAGCACGTGGCACCTCTACCAAGTGCAAACGCGCGTCGCGGCTGGCCAGTGGCGGGATAGTGTGCAGGCCAAGGATTGGGTCGGTAACATAGTCGCTCAGGTCGCCGGGCTGTCCGTCGAAAGGGACAAGGCCCGAATCAAGGCGATCCTCAAGACTTGGAAGCGCAACGGCGCACTCAAGGTCGAAAACCTGCCCGACAAGAACGGCGATGAACGTCCTTTCGTCGTGGTCGGTGATCCCGTGGACCCGTCTCAGGTGAGTTACCCGCACCCTGAAAAGTGCGGTGCGGAAAGTGCGGAAAGTGCGGCTGGCGACCCGTGCTGAACCCGTCCGCACCTTCCGCACTTCCCTTATAGGGAGTGCAGGTGGTGCGGGTGCGGGTGAGTGGAGGTTTCAGGACAAATTCAAAGGTGCGGATATGACGGCGAAGAATACCAAGGCCAAACCGGCTCGGCGGACCAAGGTCGCTAGTGCAAAGGCCCCGGCGAAGGGCAAGACGATTGAGATTGCGGTGCCGGAATCGGGCACGGCAGAGGAAGCCAAGGAGTCGCTGGCCAAAAGCCTTCCCGGCTGGGATGAATTGACCAAGGAACAGCAAACCGAACTGGCAGAGATTGCCGTGGCGCAACGCAAGCAGCGCCAGCCGGTCAAGGTGACACTCACGCGAAAGCCGGAAGGCGGAATGTCCATTGGCATCGCAGGGAAGTGCGAGGCGCACGGGCTGCTCAAGCTGCAAAAGACATTCGCGGCGGTTTCAATGGACCCGGTGAACGCGCGGGCCAATGAACTGCTGAAATATCTTGGCTCAGTCGGCGCAGACAATGCCGACCGCTACAATGCCGCGCTGTCGTTCATCGAAAGCATGGAGCCGCAAAATCAGGCCGAGGCGCTGCTACTAGTGCAAATGTATGTCACCCACGACGCGGCAATCCGGGCACTAAGCCAGCTTGGATCGGCGGAATGGGTGCCAACTGCTCAGACATTCGGAAACCTCGCCACGAAGCTGCTGCGCACCTCGCAAGGGCAAATGGAAACGCTGGCCCGGATGCGACGCGGCGGCGAACAAGTCGTGCGCCACGTCCACGTCGATAATCGCGGCGGGCAAGCTGTCATTGCTGAAAACGTCCACACCGGGGGGAAGGGAAATGGAAAAATTGACGATCAATCCCATGCAACCGGAGCGGCTGGCGTCGGCCCCGCGCTGCTTGGCGCGGACCCGTTCGGGAACGGCGTGCCAATCCCCAGCCGTGAAGGGCCGGAAGCGGTGCCGTATGCACGGGGGCACGAATCCGGGCGCGCCTGAGGGGAATAACAATGCCCGGAAGCATGGAGGGCGCTCAGCTAGGGCGATGGCAGCGGCTCGATACCTGAGGGGGATTGCGCGGCTGGTGCGCGATCGCCCCTGAGAGCAAAATGCCATCCGGTTGCAGCTATTTGAATTGGAGTGCATGCTGGCGGGTAGGCATAGGGGGGGTAACGTGACGCGCCTGAGTATTTTGTTGGCGGCACTCGCCATTACCGCTTGTCGGCAAGAGTCCTCTGCTCCGCCAATCGCGGTCGCCACATCTTCTACCGAGGCCAGACTTGCTGAACTGGAAAAAAGCGTTGCAGAGCTGCGGACAACGAGCATCACACGCATCGCTTACTTGAAGCCGGGTTCGCCGGGATGGGTCTTGATTGATACTACCGGCAGCATGCCGCTGCGGGTCGGTCTGGACGAGATCAAAGCTCATGCCAATGGATCTGAAGTTGCGGTGCAGATAGGGAATCCATCCTCGATAAGCCTGCGGGAATGCACTCTCCAAGTTGGGTGGGGTGAAACTAAGCCGGACGGATCAACAATTGCTGATACGTGGCACAACACCTCGATCCATCTGGCAACGCCTTTGCCTGCTGGTGATTTTGCAACGCACAAAATGCAATTGCCCGATATTCCCCCAGAAAAACTAGGAGCAGTGACAATAGGCAACATAGAGTGTCTCAGATGGCAAAAGGCAGCTTAGAAGGAGGGGCAACCTGCTCGATCCGCGTCGCACTTGATGCAATGGCTCTGAGTGCAGTGAACGATTATGGGTGCCAAAGGGCCGCCCAACCGTTAGGGTATGGCTATGGGCGTAATGGAAGCCATTGACCGCGATCCGCTGCTTGCGGGCTTCTACAGCATCGGGGACGCAACTCGATTGCTGGGCGTGTCCCATGCGGCCAAGCTGCGCGGCTGGATTAACGGCTGGCCAAGCAGCAAATCAGGGCCGATTGTGGATCGCGACTTCAAGAAGTCCCCCACGGTCAGCTTTCTGGACCTCATGGAACTTCGCTTCATTGAGTATTTTCGTGGCCAAGGCGTCTCGATGCAGACGCTTCGCAAGGCCGCCGAAATGGCGCGCAAAGAATGGAGCGTTCAGCATCCCTTTGCCCTGTCCGATGTGAAATATCTGACCGACCGTCGCCGCGTGATTGCTCAGGCTTCCGAAGCGGTGGGCGACCGGCCAACTTGGGAACTGGTGACAGGTCAATATCTGATCTGGGATGCAATCGAAGCGTCGATTGCGAAGGGTGTGGTTTTTGATCCGGCGACGCATTTGGCTTCGCGCTGGAAACCTCGCCCCGGCGACCATCCCGATATTGTTCTCGATCCGGCGCGGGCTTTCGGCAAGCCGCTGGTGGACAGCGCGGGCATCCCGACCGATGCCTTGTTTCGGCAATGGAAGGCGGAAGACGGCAACTTTGACAGAGTAGCGCGCTGGTTCAACGTGTCACGCGGCCAGGTTGAAGGTGCCGTGCGCTTCGAGCTTGATTTGGCAAGTTGAGGATCAGAGCGGACGAGCACGTCGCAGAGGCGATTATCAAGGCGGTCCGCGAGATTGCATTGCGGGACGGCTGGGCGCTGGATTCTGTCGTGAGCGCCAGACAAGCCGGAAAGTCAGACGTTCACTGGATCACCGAGTTTATGGCCGATGGCGGCGATGCGATCCTTACAGCCGACCGCGACTTTTTGGAAAACCCCCCTCAGGTCGATGCAGTCTTCCGGACTGGCGCAAAGGTGATTCATCTGCCGCCGAAATGGGGGCAGGCGAAAGGCACCATGCAATCTGCTCACATTCTCATGTGGTGGGCCAGGATTGAAGAATGCATCCTCGCCATGAAGGCCCGGCAATGCTTCCGCCCGCCGTGGAACATCAATGAGACCGGAGAGCTACAGCCGGTAGCGATTGACTTTCAGTCGGCCCAAAAGAAGCTGAAGAAGGCGGCCAAGAAGGGCAAAGCGAGTTGATCCGGCACCGAACAGGCCTACGTCAGTTCAACGTGTCGCCAACGGTCGCGCGCCTGACAAATTAAGCCATAAAAATCAGTGCCATGCGTTGTAAGAAAATCAGTTCGACGTAACCAAGCCGCCCATACGTCAATGTGATTGAGAAGTGACCATAGGCCAAGAGCCACACAAATCCGCCATTTTCAGCCGCGATTTGTCGCGTACGGTGTGTAGGCATTTACTCATCCATGCAGACCGGAAACGCGGCCCGAATTGGACTGCCGGACCTGCACTGCCAATCACTCGGAATTGGCCACCGGCTGGCGCGCATCATCCCTGCTATGGAAGTCGATTTGTCCCGTGGCGTCCAGCCTCAAGCGTGTGTTCTATCGGGGAGCGGTTATGGGAACCAATGCCTTGACTTGGAAAATTACCAATAAAATCAAAGCAAGGTGGCGGAGCGGGAGGGATTCGAACCCTCGATACGCTTTTGACGTATACTCACTTTCCAGGCGAGCGCCTTCGACCACTCGGCCACCGCTCCGCATGCACTGGAATGGCGCGCCCTAGCGGCATGGCTGGCGATAGGCAAGCGCTCTGGCTGGTGCGGGTTTGACAACGCGGATGGCGGTGGCACTGTGCGGCCATGAAAATACTGCTCCCGCTTGCTGCGCTCACCCTGCTTACACCCCTCATCCATGCTCCGGCCGTGTTCGCCCAGGCTTCGGCCAATCTGGCGGCGGGCAAGACCCAGCCCTCGCCGCTCGCGCCGGGCGAGATCGTCGCCGCTGCGCCCAAGGGGGATTGGGTGATGATCCCGGCGAGCGACCTGCTGGTGATGGACCTCGCGCCGGACGCCAAAGGCAAGTCACGCCGGGTGGTGATCCAGCTGATGCCCGCGCCGTTTTCGCAAGGCTGGATCGGCAACATCCGCCTGCTGGCCAAGGCGCATTGGTGGGACCGGCTGAGCATCAACCGGGTGCAGGACAATTATGTCGTGCAGTGGGGCGATGCCAATGGGGAAGATCCGAAGAAGGCGAAGCCGCTGCCGGAAGGGTTGGCGGTGGTGCCTGAGAGTCAATATGCAGCGCAATTTGGCAAAGGAATGGACTTTCAGAACTTTCTGCCACGGTTCTTAGCTGCGTTCCCCGAATATGCGGAGAAATTTCCAGAGGCGAAAGAGGCGGATGCAAAAAGGTTTGGCGACAAACTCAAAGACAGCTTGGCATCTAATTCAGATCCTTATGGGAAGACCAACCGGCATCTCGTTGGTTGGCCCGTCGGGATCAGTTACGACGATGGTGCAGTTTGGCCCGTCCACTGCTACGGCATGGTCGGGGTAGGCCGCGACCTTTCGCCCAACACTGGCTCTGGCGCGGAGCTCTACGCGGTGATCGGCCACGCCCCGCGGCATCTGGATCGCAACATCGCGCTGGTCGGGCGGGTGGTTGAGGGGATCGAGCACCTCTCAAGTCTGCCGCGCGGGACCGGCGGGCTGGGTTTCTATGAAACGGCCGGGGAGCGGACTTCCATTCGCTCGATCCGGGTCGGCAACGAGGTCAAGCGCCTGCCAAATTACGAATACCTCTCCACCGAAAGCATCAGCTTCGCCAACTACGCCGATGCCCGTGCCAACCGGCGCGATGCATTTTTCATTCGGCCGGCGGGGGGCGCGGACATCTGCAACATTCCGGTGCCGGTGCGGCGCTCGACAGGCTCACGATGAGCGGGGTGAAGTGAGTTGTTTCACCCAAAGAACCGAAGAGTGCAGTGCTATGGGCGAAGCCCTGCGAACATTCGATGTTCGGTTCCATGCATCGGGAGAGAAAGAGATGATCGCCTGCGGCGAACGAAACATCTTCGGTGCTTCGGGTGAAAACCCTTCTTGCACTCCACGTTCTTCGCGGCTGCCCGTAAATCGTTCAAACCGATGACCGAACGCCTCACCCACACCGGCCCGCTCTGGCGCTGGACCAGTTCGACAGGCACCGGCACCTGGCATTTCCTGACCATCGATGGCGAAGCCGGAGAGGCCTTGTCAGCCACCGCGCTGATGCGGCGATTGGAGGGGGCGGCGAAGGGGTTTGGATCGATCAAGGTCAGTGCGCGGATCGGCGATACGGTGTTCAAGACCTCGCTGTTTCCGTCAAAGGAGCTCGGCTGGCTGCTGCCGGTCAAGGCCGCAGTCCGCAAGGCTGAAGAGCTGAGCGAAGGGGATGCGGTGGAGGTTGTGCTGGAGGTTTGACAGGCCCACCCCCAACCCCTCCCGCAAGCGGGAGGGGAGCTAATCGCCCTGCATCAATTCGATCCGGTTGCCGAAGGGATCGGCAACATGGAACCGCGCCCGGCCACCGACGGGATCGTCGGGCGTTATCGCCAGCCCCGCCGCCTCAAGCGCAGCCTGCATGGCAGCCAGATCATCGACCAGCAGCGCCGGATGGGCTTTTTGCGCGGGCCTGAAATCAGCCTCGACCCCCAGATGGACTTTCACCCCCGACCCCTCAAACCAGCACCCGCCGCGCGCGGCCAGCTTGGACGGTTTCGGCCGTTCAGGCAGGCCGAGCAGGCCGGTATAGAACGCCCGTGCGGCGGCTTCCTCGCCAGCGGGCATGGCCAACTGGACGTGCTCGATCCCGACAATCTGCGGCATCAGATCCGCTCCGCCTCAGCCACCGCGTCGCTGGCCCGCAGGGCGCTGACGATCCGGGTCAGGTGGGCCAGATCGGTCACTTCCAGATCGACTTCGTAGGTAGAGAACAGCTCATCGCGGTTGCTGCTTTCCAGGCTGGCGATGTTGGCGCGGTTGCCGGCAAAGATCCCGGCGGCTTCGGCCAGGGTGCCGGGGCGGTTGTAGAGCACGATCCGGATTCGCCCGACCGCTCCGGTGGTGCGTTCACCCCATGACAGGTCGAGCCAATCGGCATCGACCCCGCTGGCCAGTGACAGGCAATCGATCGCGTGAACCTGCACCCCCTTGCCGGCCTGCCGCAGCCCGACGATCCGGTCGCCCGGCACCGGGTGGCAGCAATCGGCGAGGTGAAAGGCCATGCCCGCAGTCAGCCCGCGGATCGAGATGGCCTTTTCCTGCTTGGGCCAGTTTTCGGGCTCAGCCATATGTTTGGAGCTGCCGGGGACCAGCGCCTCCATCACCGCGCGGTCTTCCAGCTTGGCGGTGCCGATCGCGGCCATCAGTTCTTCTTCATTGGCGAGGCCGAGGCGTTTGACCGCGTCTTTGACTGCCTTCTTGCCGATCTTTGATGGCAGGCGTTCGGCGATCTGCTCGAACAGCTTGCGGCCGATCGCGGCCACTTCGGCGCGTTCCTTGGCGCGGACCGCGCGGCGGATTGCGGCGCGGGCCTTTCCGGTGACGACAAAGCCCAGCCAGGCGAGCTGCGGCGAAGCATTGCGGCTCTTGATCAGTTCGACCACATCGCCATTGGCCAGCACCGTGCGCAGCGGCATGTGCCGTCCGTTGATTTTGGCCCCGACTGCGAAGTTGCCAAGGTCCGAATGGACCGAATAGGCGAAATCAACCGGGGTCGAACCCTTGGGCAACTGGTGCAGCGCGCCTTTGGGGGTGAAGGCAAAGATCCGGTCCTGATAGATCGCCAGCTTGGTATGTTCGAGCAGTTCCTCGGCATCGTGGCTTTCGTCGACAATCTCGATCAGATCGCGCAGCCAGCCGACTTGCCCGTCGGGCCGCTCACCCTGTTTGTAGGCCCAGTGCGCAGCGAGACCGAATTCGTTGAGCTCGTGCATTTCGCGGGTGCGGATCTGAACTTCCATCCGCATCGAATTCTCAAAGATCAGCGCGGTGTGGAGCGAGCGATAGCCGTTCGATTTGGGGGTCGAGATGTAATCCTTGAACCGCCCGGGGATCATCTGCCAGGTCGAATGCAGGATACCCAGCGCCTTGTAGCAATCGGATACGTCCTCGGTCAGGACCCGGAAGGCCATAATATCGGTAATCTGTTCAAAGCTGACATGGCGTTCGGCCATCTTCTTCCAGATCGAAAACGGGTGCTTTTCGCGGCCCGATACTTCGACTTTCAGGCCAGATTCGGCCAGCGCCTGCTTGATCGACAGCGCGATGGAATCGACCTGACCGCCTTCGCTGCTGCGGATAGTCGCCAACCGCCCGGTGATCGTGGCATAGGCTTCAGGCTCCAGTTGCTCAAACGCCAGCAACTGCATTTCGCGCATGTATTCGTACATGCCCACGCGCTCAGCCAAGGGCGCGTAGATATCCATCGTTTCGTGCGCGATCCGGCGGCGTTTTTCCTCGCTCTTGATGAAGTGCAGCGTGCGCATATTGTGCAGTCGGTCGGCCAGCTTGACCAGCAGAACGCGGATATCCTCGCTCATCGCCAGGAAGAATTTGCGCAGGTTTTCGGCTGCGCGCTCATTCTCGCCCATGGCTTCGATCTTGGACAGTTTGGTCACGCCGTCGACCAACCGGGCAACTTCGGTTCCGAACAGTCGTTCAATCTCTTCGGTGGTGGCCAGCGTGTCTTCCACGGTATCGTGGAGCAACGCGGTGATGATCGTTTCCTGATCGAGTTTGAGCTCGGTCATCAACCCGGCCACTTCGACGGGATGGCTGAAGTAGGGATCGCCACTGGCGCGCTTCTGGCTACCGTGCTTCTGGACAGTATAGACATAAGCACGGTTCAGCATCGCTTCGTCCGCATCGGGATCGTAGGCGAGCACCCGCTCAACAAGTTCGTATTGGCGCAGCATCGCTGCCTAGATGGCGGCTTAGTGGGGCGGAGAGCAAGCGCAAAGGCGCTGCCATGCCAAAATCGTGCTGTGGAAGAGAGCGAGCGGAGCGGCGCCGGTGACAGACGCCGCTCCGTTCAACTGTGTTCTAACCAACCAAATCCAAACAACTGGCTAAGATCGGCAAACTTTTTTAGCCAACAATCCGCACTACGGCGAACTGGGTGTCGACTTTCTGACGCTGTGCGGCAGTCGAAGTCTCGGGGATCATCGTCACGCCGACCGCAATGCTGCGTTCACCGTGCTTGCGAACCACCACTTTGATGTTCACCACCGGCCCACCTTCAATCGTCAGGTCGGAATAGAACGCTTCGGCCGGACCGCCTGCAAAGGTAGTCTTTTCGCTTTTGTGATACGGCTTTGCCCCGGCACCAGTCAAAATAACCTGCGCCATTTCAGCGTTGCTGGGCATCGGTTCGCCGGGCGCTGCCGTAATCATCCGCAGCAGAATCGCACCCGCCATGTCATCGGCGAACAAGGTCAGGTTGCCGTGTTCGTCATAGCGTTCGGTCCAACCAGTCTGCTTGGCAATCTCAACCGCGGGTGTGCCGCTGGTCGGGATTCGGAACGATTGCGCCAAGGCGGGCGCGGCAATCAGGCTGATCGCAGCAAGTGGCATCAGCAAACGGGTGGTAAAATTCATTTGAAGTCCCCTGTAGATAAGGCTGTTTTACTGTATCGCGGATCACGGATTGCGGGAAGCTTAATGGAGAAATTCAGCTCCAGACCGCTTCGGGTGGCAGGCTCATCAGGATCGCATCGACATTGCCGCCGGTCTTGAGCCCAAACAGTGTGCCGCGATCATAGACCAGATTGAATTCAGCATAGCGTCCGCGCCATTCCCGCTGCTGCTGCTTGTCTGACGGGGTAAAGGCTGCACCCATCCGGCGGCGGACCAGCCGAGGGAATACATCAAGGAATGCTTCGCCGACATCGCGGGTAAAGGCAAAGTTCGCCTCGAACGCCGCTTCGCCATCGCAGTCCAGGTGATCGTAAAAGATCCCGCCAACCCCGCGGTGCACG